>Ga0364881_10032_pt1 | contig 88590 bp, 64 predicted proteins | sample ExccelJu500001D4_5_FD_206923 | JGI IMG/M metagenome (GOLD analysis project Ga0364881, IMG submission 206923) | Enriched cells from Trout Bog Lake Hypolimnion, Wisconsin, USA - BchlTB.July30.5000.01.D4 | ecosystem: Environmental > Aquatic > Freshwater > Lake > Hypolimnion/Profundal zone | place...
CTGGCACAAAGTCTGACTGACCAAAGGTTGTGTGGTCACAACTGGGTTAGCAAGCACATTTACTGTAACAAGATTACTTGTTGTGCTACCACAACCACTGCCACTCAGGGAGACAACAACATAATAATAATAGGTTCCCACTGTCGAATAGGCTAGTGGCAAATAGTTCTGTGAAGTTGCCCCTGAAATGGGTGTTCCTCCAGTTGTGCTTGCAGTAGTATTTGAATACCACTGGTATGAAACAGTTCCTGTACCACCTGTATAACTTACACTCAATGCTGACAGTAAGGTGCCTCCAACACAAAGACTTTGTACTGGCATAGGTTGAGTGCTGATTGTCGGATCTGGTTGAACAATAACTTGTGCAGTATTTGAAGTGATACTTGCGCATCCACCAGTAGCTAATGATATGATGCAATAGTAATAAGTTGTTCCGGCAACAGTAGTAAGGGGTTGATAACTTGAATTGGTGGCGCCTGTAATAATTGTGCCACCAGTAGTGCTGTTGACAGAATTTGAATACCATTGATAGCTGGGCGTACCAGCCCCATTGATATATGCTACATTCAACATGGTTGGTGTCCCTCCAACACAAACAGTACTTGGAGAAGGTTGGTTTGTAAAAGTAGGGCCGGCATTCACTATTACTGCCGCGGTCATACTTGTTACTGTACAACCAGGGCCAGTTTGGTCAATAACACAATAATAATATGTCGTGCCAACTGTTGAGGTCGACGGAACATATGTATTGTTTGTCGCCCCAGCTATTAATGTGCCCCCTGTCGTGCTGTTTACAGTATTGGAATACCATTGATAAGAAAATGTGCCGACACCTCCGGTTGCAGTTAAAGTCAAACTAGTTGGCGTGGCGTTTTGACATAACGTTTGGCTAGTTAAAGGTTGTACAGTAACAACCGGATTTAAAAGAACATTTACGGTTACCAGATTACTGGTGATAGTATTACACCCATTACCGCTTAGGGTGATGACAACATAATAATAATATATTCCCACGGTCAAATAAACAGGGGGCATATAGCTCGATGATGTGGCTCCCGGAATGATTGTACCACCAGTAGTAGATGCAGTTGTATTTGAATACCATTGATAAGAAGGAGTTCCTGTGCCATTGATATAACTCACATTCAATGCAGCAGGCAATGATCCGCCAACACAGAGACTCTGTAATGGAGTAGGCTGGATATTGATCGTAGGTGCAGGTTGAATGATAACCTGTGCAGTGTTTGAAGTGATATTTGCACATCCACCAGTTGCAAATGATATGACACAATAGTAATAAGTGGTCCCTGCAATCGTGGAGGGAGGCAGATAACTTGAATTGGTTGCACCGGTAATGATTGTTCCTCCGATAACACTATTGATCGTATTTGAGTACCACTGGTAGTTTGGAGTTCCTGCGCCATTGATATATACTACATCCAAAACTGTTGGCGTCCCTCCAACACAAACTGTACTGGCAGAAGGTTGTGAAGTAAAAGTAGGCCCGGTGTTCACAATCACTGCTGCGGTCATACTCGTTACCGTACATCCAGGACCAGTCTGGTCAATAACACAATAATAATATGTCGTGCCAACTGTTGATGTAGAAGGAACATAAGTATTGTTTGTGGCCCCAGCTATTAATGTGCCCCCCGTCGTGCTGTTTACACTATTGGAATACCACTGGTAAGAAAATGTGCCAACACCACCAGTAGCAGTTACTGTCAAACTGGTAGGTGTGGCGTTTTGACATAACGTCTGGCTGGTCAAAGGTTGTAAAGTCACAAGTGGATTGGCAAGTACATTAACAGTTACAAGATTGCTGGTCGTACTACCACAGCCACTGCCACTCAAAGAAACAACAACATAATAATAATATGTACCCGCTGTTGAATAGGCTGGTGGTAAATATGTTTGTGATGTTGCCCCTGAAATAAGAGTACCTCCTGTTGTGCTTGCTGTAGTATTTGAATACCACTGATAAGTAGCAATACCTGCACCATCAATATAACCTACATTAAGTGTAGACGGCAATGATCCACCTATACAGAGACTCTGTAATGGTGTAGGCTGGATATTGATCGTCGGCAAAAGTTGAATGACAACTTGAGCAGTATTTGAAGTAATACTGGCACATCCTCCTGATGTTAATGTTATTATACAATAATAATAGGTAGTTCCTGCTATTGTGGAAGGAGGTAGATAACTTGCACTGGTGGCACCTGTAATAATTGTACCACCCGTAGTGCTGTTTACAGTATTTGAACACCATTGATAACTGGGTGTCCCGGCGCCATTTATATAAGCTACAGTTAACAGCAATGGTGTTCCTCCAACACAAACAGTACTGGGCGATGGCTGTGTTGTAAAAGTTGGTCCTGTATTAACGATTACTGCTGCAGTTGAAGTAGTTACGCCGCAGCCAGGCCCTGACTGAGTAATAACACAATAATAATATTTGGTTCCAACCGTCGAAGTTGAAGGAACATAAGTATCACTTGTTGCACCAGCAATTAACGTGCCTCCCGTAGTACTATTTACGGTATTGAAGTACCACTGATAAAATGTTGTCCCAACACCCCCCGTTACCGCTATTGTCAAAGTGGTTGGTGGTGCATTTTGACATAATGTTTGGCTAACCAACGGTTGCTCCGTCACGACAGGGTTGGCGATTACGTTAACCGTCACTAAATTACTGGTCGTGCTGCCACAACCACTACCACTAAGGGAAACAACAACATAATAATAGTAGGTACCTGCAGTTAAATAAACTGGTGGCAAATATGTCTGTGATGTTGCCCCCGAAATTGGTATGCCTCCTGTTGTGCTGGCAGTTGTATTGGAATACCATTGGTATGAAGCAGTCCCCGTACCACCTGTATAGCTAACGTTCAATGCTGCCGGTAAAGATCCTCCAACGCAAAGACTTTGTGCAGGCATTGGCTGGGTGCTGATAGTCGGATCAGGCTGAACAAGAACCTGTGCAGTATTTGATGTAATACTGGCGCATCCTCCAGTAACTAATGATATAATACAATAGTAATAAGTGGTTCCCGCTACAGTAGCCGGAGGTTGATAACTAGCGTTGGTGGCACCGGTAATTATCGTGCCCCCTGTAGTGTTGTTCAAAGCATTGGAATACCATTGATAACTGGGGGTTCCTGCACCATTAATATAAGTAACATTCAAAAGTGTTGGTGTTCCTCCAACACAAACGGTACTAGGTGATGGCTGTGTGGTAAATGTCGGCCCGGCATTAACAATTACTGCTGCAGTCGTACTCGTGAGAATAGAACATCCAACACCTGATTCTGTAATGACGCAATAATAATAAGTTGTTCCAACAAGTGATGTTGATGGTACGTAAGTATTATTTGTTGCACCGGTAATTAAAGTGCCTCCTGTTATGCTGTTCACGGTATTAGAATACCATTGATAAGAAAATGTGCCAACCCCGCCGGTAGCAGTAACGGTTAAACTGGCTGGTAGAGTATTTTGACACAAGGTTTGACTATCCAAAGGTTGCACTGTCACAACCGGGTTAGCCAGAACAATAACAGTCGCGGCATTACTGGTTGTGCTTCCACAACCGTCTCCGCTAAGGGAAACAACAACATAATAATAATAGGACCCCGCTATACCGTATGCCGGAGGCATATAAGTTGACAAAGTTGCCCCTGAAATAGGCGTACCACCTGTTGTACTTGTTGAAGTACTGGTATACCATTGGTATGAAGCTGTTCCTGTACCGCCAGAATAGCTAACACTTAGTGGAGAAGGTAATGACCCTCCAACGCAAAGACTTTGCGCAGGCATAGGTTGTGTACTGATTGTCGGATCAGGTTGAATGGTAACCAAAGCGGTATTTGAATTGATATTAGAACATCCCCCAGTGACAAAAGAAATAATACAATAGTAATAGGTCGTTCCGGCAAGAATTGAAGGCGGTTGATAACTCGCATTGGTAGCGCCGGAAATGAGGGTCCCGGTTGTATTGTTATTTACAGTATTGGAATACCACTGATAAGTGGGTGTCCCAGCCCCGTTTGTATAAGCTACATTCAAAAGCGCAGGTGTCCCTCCAACACAAACGATACTGGGCGAAGGCTGTGTAGTAAAGGTTGGCCCGGTGTTTACAATAACTGCTGCAGTATTGCTGGTAATACCGCAACCTGCCCCTGATTGTGTAATAATACAGTAATAATATTTTGTACCAACAATCGAAGTTGGAGGAACATAACTATTATTTGTTGCACCTGAAATTAAGGTGCCTCCGGTTGTGCTGTTCACAGTATTGGAATACCATTGATAGAATGATGTGCCAACACCACCGTTTACAGTTACCGATAATGTAGTCGGTGCTGCATTTTGACATAAGGTTTGACTGACCAAAGGTTGCGTCGTCACCGTTGGATTAGCCTGAACACTAACAGTCGCAACATTACTAGTCGTGGTTCCACAACCATCCCCACTGAGTGAAACAATAACATAATAATAGTATGTTCCAGCTGTTGAGTAGGCTGGAGGCAAATAAGTTGACAAAGTTGCCCCTGAAATAGGTGTACCACCTGTTGTGCTTGCAGAAGTATTGGTATACCACTGGTAAGAAGCAGTCCCTGTACCACCTGTATAACTAACACTCAATGCGGCCGGTAAGGTGCCTCCAACGCAAAGGCTTTGCGCAGGCATAGGCTGGGTGCTGATTGTCGGATCGGGTTGAATGGTAACCAGAGCTGTGTTTGAATTGATATTTGAACACCCCCGGTTGCGAATGAAATAATACAATAATAATAAGTCGTTCCTGCAAGAAGTGAAGGCGGTTGATAACTGGAATTGGTAGCACTGGGAATGATGATCCCGGTGGTATTGTTATTTATAGTATTGGAATACCACTGATAGCTGGGTGTCCCTGCACCATTTGTATATGCTACATTCAAAAGTGTTGGTGTTCCTCCAACACAAACGGTACTGGGAGATGGCTGTGTGGTAAAGGTTGGCCCGGTGTTTACAATAACTGTTGCAGTATTGCTGGTAACACCGCAACCTGCCCCTGATTGGGTAATAACACAGTAATAATATTTGGTGCCAACGATAGAAGTCGGAGGTACATAACTATTATTTGTAGCACCGGAAATTAAGGTGCCTCCAGTAGTGCTGTTCACGGTATTAGAATACCATTGATAAGAAGATATACCAACACCCCCAGTGACAGTAACCGACAATGCGGTGGGTATGGCATTCTGACACAAAGTTTGACTTACTAATGGTTGTAAGCTAACGATCGGATTAACAACCACCGTAACTGTCGCCAAATTACTAGTAGTACTGCCACAACCATCACCGCTTAATGAAACAATGACGTAATAATAATAGTTCCCAGCTGTCACATAAGCAGGGGGCATGTAGGTTTGTGATGTTGCTCCTGAAATGGGAGTGCCTCCTGTAGTACTTGCAGTGGTATTTGAATACCATTGGTATGAAGCAGTCCCTGTACCACCTGTATAACTAACACTCAATGCGGCCGGCAAGGTGCCTCCAACGCAAAGGCTTTGCGCAGGCATAGGCTGGGTGCTGATTGTCGGATCGGGTTGAACGGTAACCAGAGCAGTGTTTGAATTGATATTGGAACACCCCCCGGTTGCGAATGAAATAATACAATAATAATAGGTCGTTCCGGCAAGAATTGAAGGCGGTTGATAACTCGCACTTGTAGCTCCGGGAATGATGGTCCCGGTCATATTGTTATTTACTATATTGGAATACCACTGATAGCTTGGGGTTCCTGCGCCGTTTATATAAGTAACATTTAAAAGTGCCGGTGTTCCTCCAACACAAACGGTACTGGGCAAAGGCTGTGTAGTAAAGGTTGGTCCGGTGTTTACAATAACCATTGCTGTATTGCTGGTAACAGTACAACCTGGTCCTAATTGAGTAATAACACAGTAATAATATTTTGTACCAACAATAGTAGTCGGAGGAACATAACTATTGTTTGTAGCACCGGAAATTAAAGTGCCTCCTGTTGTACTGTTCACAGTATTGGAATACCATTGATAAGAAGATGTACCAACACCCCCGGAGACAGTAACCGACAATGTAGTGGGTACTGCATTTTGACATAACGTCTGACTTACCAGAGGTTGATTGCTAAGATTAGGTGTGGCAACCACAGTGACTGTAACTAAATTACTAGTGACACTGCCACATCCGTCGCCACTAAGAGATACAACAACATAGTAGTAGAAAGTTCCCGCAGTCCCGTAAGCTGGAGGCATATAAGTTGATGAAGTTGCACCTGAGATAGGTGTCCCTCCTGTTGTACTTGGTGAAGTATTGGAATTCCATTGGTAAGAGGCGGTTCCTGTACCACCCGTATAATTCACATTCAACGCTGACGGTAAAGATCCTCCAATGCAAAGGCTTTGCGCAGGCATAGGCTGGGTGCTTATCGTCGGATCAGGTTGAATGGTAACCAAAGCAGTATTTGAATTAATATTGGAACATCCACCCGTTATGAATGAAATAATACAATAGTAGTAGGTCATTCCAGCTATGGTTGATGGAGGCAGATAACTCGCACTGGTAGCACCTGTAATGATGGTCCCGGTTGTATTGTTATTTACAGTATTGGAATACCATTGATAGCTGGGAGTCCCTGCGCCGTTTGTATAAGTAACATTCAATACGGTCGGTGCTCCTCCAACACAAACGGTACTGGGCGATGGCTGTGTGGTAAAGGTTGGCCCAGTGTTTACAATAACTGTTGCAGTGTTGCTGGTAACACTACATCCTGGCCCCGATTGGGTAATAATACAATAATAATATTTGGTACCAACATTAGAAGTCGGAGGAACATAACTATTAGTTGTAGCACCAGAGATTAAAGTGCCACCTGTTGTACTGTTCACAGTATTTGAATACCATTGATAAGAAGGTGTGCCTACACCCCCACCGACAGTAACCGACAAGGTGGTGGGTATTGCATTTTGACATACCGTTTGGCTTACCAGTGGTTGATTGTTAACAATAGGGTTGGCAACCACAGTGACTGTTGCTAAAGTACTAGTGGCAGTGCCACAACCATTGCCGCTTAAGGAAACAATGGCATAATAATAATAGTTCCCTGCAGTCGTATATACAGGAGGCATGTAGGTTTGTGATGTTGCTCCTGAAATAGGAGTGCCTCCTGTAGTACTTGGAGTGCTATTTGAATACCATTGGTACGTAGCAGTCCCCGTACCACCTGTATAGCCAACATTTAATGCTGCCGGTAAAGATCCTCCAATACAAAGGCTTTGCGCAGGCATAGGCTCTGTGTTGATGGTCGGATCAGGTTGAATGGTAACCAGAGCAGTGTTTGAAGTAATATTGGAACATCCCCCTGTGGCAAATGAAATAACACAATAATAGTAAGTATTTCCAGCTATAATTGACGGTGGCTGATAACTCGAACTTGTAGCCCCGGTAATGATGGTTCCGGTAATATTGTTATTAACAGTATTGGAATACCATTGATAGCTGGGTGCCCCAGCACCGTTAATATAAGCTACGGTTAAAAGTGTAGCTGTTCCTCCAACACAAACAGTACTCGGTGATGGCTGTGCAGTAAATGTTGGCGCTGTGGTTACAATAACGGCTGCGGTTGAACTTGTAACACCACAACCAGGTCCGGTTTGAGTAATAACACAATAATAATACATTGTTCCTACTGTCAAGGTTGATGGAACATAAGTACTACTTGTAGCACCGGAAATTATGGTGCCTCCTGTTGTACTGTTCACTGTATTGGAATACCACTGAAAAGATGCTGTCCCGGTACCGCCGGTAAAACTAACCGACAATGTAGTGGGTACTGAATTTTGACACACAGTTTGGCTAGCTAATGGTTGAACAGACACAACCGGATCTGCAAGAACAGTGACTGTTATTGTTTTAGCAGAAACTGCAGTACAACCATGTGAATCAATATAATTAACACTTACTGTTTGTGAACCCGAAGTATTCCAGTTAACAGTTATTGTATTTGTGGTTGACCCTCCGGTTATTGTTCCCCCTCCCGAAACAGCCCAATTGTAACCAGTCATTCCTGATTCAGTTGTATAAGAAATTCCTGTCGCTCCGACACAAACTGTAGTTGTTCCAGTAATGGTCGGAACTGGTAATGAATAAACAGTTACATTAAAGATAAAAGGTGATTGTGCAATACATCCGTTTCCATCAGTGTAGTTCACACTTACAGTTTGAGACCCAACAGAATTCCATGTCACAGTTATTGAGTTTGTACCTGTACCAGCTGTTATCGTACCACCTGAAGAAACACTCCATGTATAACCTGATTTACCTGGTTGAGTCGTGTATGTATTTCCAGAAGATCCGACACAAACAGTTGAATTACCAAGAATTGTTGGGGTAGGCAAAGGATTTACCGTTATATTATAAACAGTTGCAAACAATGCAGGACATCCATTTAAGCTATAATTAACGGATACTGTTTGAGCTCCTGCCGTAGTCCAGGTAACCGTGATAGAATTTGTCCCGGAACCGGCAGTAATAGTTCCCCCAGATGAGATTGTCCATGTATAACCAGTCATTCCGGATTGCGTTGTATATACTACACCGGTTGTTCCGGCACAAACGTTTTGAGACCCTGTAATAGTCGGATTTGCTCTTGGATTGATCGTAATACTTCGTATTGTATCGTCGGAGCATTGGCCATTGGTTACTGTCAAAGAAACCTGGTAATTATTTGGAAGAATATACGTATGTGTAGGATTACTTACATTAGTAGTCGGGCTACCATCACCAAAATCCCAGGTAACCTGAGTAGTTGTATTGCAACCTGATCCATACCCAGATAAAGAAGTATTAGTAAATGTAATCAATTGATTTACACAAGCAACTGGAAATGGAGTTGCTGTAAATGAAGAAGTAGGTTTTGTAAAAATATATATAGGGCTATATGTATTTGAAGCCGTGTCTGGGCAACTATTTTTAGCAGTTATTCTTAAAGTGAATTCATTACCATTAAGCCCTTTACCGCAAGAAGTTGTATTATAAGTTAGGTGAATCACCGTATCAGCTAATATAGATGGAATAATTGATGAAACTCCATCACCATCCCAGATATAATAATTTGTTCCGGGAGGATTGTTTGCTGGCCCCAATAATGTGAAAGGAAATGTACTTGGAGCACATCCACTTGTACCACCCCCACTATATATTCCTATTGCCTGAATACTCTGATTTATTATAGTATTTGTACTTGAACCACTACAACCACTATTACTATATGCAATAAATGTCAATGTGAAAACCCCTAAAGAAGTATAAGTATGAGTATACGGAAAGGAATTTGGAGGAAAAGTTGTATTTGTTCCATCTCCCCATAGGATGGTATAACTGGATATACAACCTGTATTTGTTGTTGTATTTAGCACAGTAAGTGAATAATCAGGATTTGATGGACTTGGATGATTAGAACAATTATTAAATGGAGAGAATATGTTTTGGTCAGCTAGTTGAGGGTTTGGTAATGTATTAATAACGATTGATTTTATTATAGTATTCTGGCACCCAAAAGTATTAGTTGTTATCAAAGTTATGTTGAATGTTGAACCCGAGTTACAGCCAATTGGTAAAGTATAAATATGGCTAGGATTTGTTTGAGTCGAAGTATTATTTAATCCGGATCCCGGATCTCCAAAGTTCCATTGATATGTTAAACCTGATCCTGTAGAATTATTACTAAATGAGACAGTTTGACCGGAACAAGCAGTAGTCGCAAAAGTAAAATCTGCTGTTGGTACTTGATTTACAGTGACATTATATACGGCCGGTGTAAGAGCATAACATAAAAATGAATTTGAATAGTTCACAGAAACAGTTTGAGCGCCCGTTGTGTTCCAGGTTACTGTTACTGAATTACTTCCAGTTCCTCCGCCTGCAGTTATATTTCCTCCTCCCGATACAGTCCATAAATAATTCAAATAGCCAGCTTGTGTTACATAAACATTGCCTGCAGTACCTGCACAAACCGTCGTTGGTCCAGATACTATTGTTGGCGTTGTTGGTAATGGATTAACGGTTGCCGTTACCGCTGTCCTTGTTGAGTGTTCACAGCCAGTCGTTGTATTATAAGTTGTAACATAGTATGTTGTCGTAGTAGATATTGATGGGGTAGTAAAACTACTTCCAGTCCCGAGAAGAGATCCTCCTGTTGAAGCAGAATACCAACGATAACTTTCCCCTGTTGAGGCCCCTGTAGCAGTAAGAGTCACAGTACCAGTGCCGCACCTGGAAGCATCAGGGGAGGTTGCAACAGAGGTTGGTAATTGGTTAACAGTAACAGTTACTGATCCATTACAAGGTGTTCCAGATGGAATAGGTGTTATAACCACAGTATATGTAGTTGTCACTGTCGGGGTTGCTAAGGGTGTGGCGCTGGTTGGGTCATCAAGCGTACCAGTCGGTGTCCAGGAATAGGTATAACTTCCTGCAGGAGAAACATTTGCATTCAAATAAGATGACGATCCTGCACAAATAGTATTTGGTGATGCAATTGGAGTAGTTGAACATTGAGCATTAGTTGTTTTGTTAAAAAAAGCCAAATAAACTATTTGAATAAAGAGAAAAATACTTATATATCTAAGAAACAGTAAATGTGTTCTCATAATCCTCGTATTATATTAATAAATATGAAATCCAGGTCGAAAATTACAACATTTTTTTATTAACAAAACAAGTGTAATACAGTTTTTTCAATTTATAATCAGTCTGTTTTAATAAATATTTCTAGTCACCCGACTTTATGAGCTCTACATAATATACCACTTTCATTCTTCACGCATTTCTATCTCTATATTTACTTGTAAATAATGCTTTTCCCCTTTTCAATTCTACTTGTTGCTAATGTTTGTAAAGGTTTGTTAATAGAATAAATAGTAACTGCTTGTTAATTTTTCATTGAGGCATAATCTTGTAGACATCTCACAGAAAAGGCATTCAACCGCAAAGAAGGATACAATGAAACGCTTGGGTCTACCACATTCAATCCATGAGCCCAAGCCTGAGTGTCACTGTAAGGGGTCGACGACCAGAAGAAGGTTGCAAAACCCTCGAAATCCCATCCTGAATTAACATGTCTTGCTCCTGAAAACAATGAATTGAACCCTGAATATCCTGAATTCTTTAGAGGACTGCCGGCAAATGCATTGTTGCCATAGTTAGCAAATAATGTATTCCAGTCGTTTTCTGTCGGAATATGCCATCCCGGAGGACAAAATCCCTGGTCAGAAGGAGTATCATCATATTGCATCAGTTCATCCCATTGATAAAGCCCACCCTGGTTATTGCAGTTTATGGGATCATCATTGTAACAATATTTTTCTGCCACACAATTATCTCTTTGGTCCTGTGAAGATGTGATAGCTGTTCCATAGTTCAGGTTCGATGCAAGCCAGCACTGTGAACCAATCAGGATAGTCGGATATAGCTTGTTGTCCCTGATATCGGTCAAAGGATTTCCGCAGGTAAATACAGGCGTGGATTGAACAATGATATGAAGATTGTTACTTGCAGTGCATAAAGCAGAATTAGTATAGGCATAGGTGATGACTTTTGTTCCAAAGCCGGCTGTTGTAGGATCGAAAATGCCTGTAGAGGAATTGACCCCTGATCCTGAATAAATTCCTCCTAAAGGAATCCCTCCTTTTAATTTAATGGGTCTTGCACCAATTGTTGTTATTGTATCGAAACAAGGAACAAAGGTCACAATGGGTATAGAACCAAATAACATTGTTATTGAGTCAGATGTTGCAGGGTTTCCCGATGCACATGAGGCATCGGAGGTCATGATACAAGTAACAATATCATTATTATTTGGAGTATAAGAATAAGTCGAATTGTTTGTACCTGCATTTATTCCATTAACTTTCCACTGGTAGGAAGGTGTAATACCTCCGTTCTCCTGAATAGCAGTGAAGGTTACAGGAATACCAGAGCAAACAGGATTATTTGATACAGATATTGAAACGCTCACCGGAAGACTTGGAGTTATTGTCACACCATAACTTGTTGGTGAAAACGCGGTACAACCGTTCGTGTTGGAATAATTAACACTGACCGTTTGAATGCCTGCTGTATTCCATATAATCGTAGCTGTATCGCTAATTGCATTACCGCCATCAGTGATCGTTCCCCCTGCTGATACTGACCAGACATAACCAGTCATTCCTGTTTGTGTCCTATAAATGTTTCCAGAACTGTTGCTACATGCATTTGAAGGCCCTGTGATAACGGGTAAGGGAATTGGATTAACAACTACATGCGTAGAATCGATTGCAACACACCCTTGGGCATCAGTAACGGTCACACGATAATAACCTCCCATGCCGGGAATAGCATTCGCAAGTGATGGATTCTGAAGTGTCGAAATGAAGGCCCCTGGCCCAGACCAAAAATAAGTTAATGGATATGTTCCTCCGGTTGGATTGGCAACCAGATTGATTGTATTCCCGGAACAAATCGGAGTATTATTTGAAGAAATAACATGTACTCTTGGAGGTAATGTACTAAAGGAAATATCATCCAAACCAAAGTCATTTGTCCATGAATTAGTTTCCAAATCAGTAATATTGAGAATAGCAGAGGTATCAGTTCCTGAATTCCATGAAGATGAAAAACGTAACCAGACAAACGGACCTGAAGGGTTATTTATTCCAGGAGGAATATGACCCGTCGTATCAAGCATCGTTCCATTAACTGAATATCTCAGATTTGCCTGAACAGCAGCGCCAAAATTATTCATGCTCCTGGTATAAAAAGAAAAATAATAGGTCGTATTGGGAACAACAGCAACTGTTTCCTGCCAAACAGTCCATTGCGGAACTATACTGAAACCATTTACCGACATAAATAACCCGGTCCCCGGATTTGTATGGTCCATTCCAAAAAAAGCGTAATGTTGCATATTTGCATTCGATGTGATCCAGTACCCACCATCATTTATGAAATTATAGGTATAATCCGTTATAAAACCAGTGTTCCCTGCAGAAAACTCACCATTGTTTACCAATTCGGTTCCTACATCAATTGAACCTTGCGATCTACAGGACAAGTTATCAAATGTAGTAATTGTATAAATTCCAGGTTGATTAATAGTGATGGTTTGTGAAGTATCTCCAGTACTCCATAAATATGAAGCGTATGAACCGGTAGACAAGACAACATTTCCATTTTGATTACAGTAATCAGCAGTAATTGTAGCAGAACCTGTGGTAACTGTCATAGTCACTGTGTTAGAAGTCGCCGGATTACCTATTGAACAATTGATATTGGATGTCAGAACACAGGTCACTGCATCATTGTTCACCGGAAAATAGGAGTACGTGGCGCTGTTTGTCCCAACATTAGTACCATTTACTTTCCATTGATATAAAGGTGTATACCCACCGTTGGTTGGAGTTGCGGAATAAGTCACCGATACACCGGTACAAACCGGGTTTGCAGAAGCTGTAACTGATACACTTACAGGCATAGTGGGTTCAACAGTTATGGTCATCGTATCACCACAAGTCATAACACCATCATTCATTCTTACCCAGTAAGATGCAGTAGATATTGGGGTAACCGATATTGATGATGCAGAGCTTCCTGTTGACCACAAGAAGGAAGTGCTTGCATTTAATTGGATTATCTCAGATGGAGTAAGTACTCTGTTATAAAATAAAATATCGTCCATAGACCCCTGGAAGAAAATATGAGAAAATGTATTACAAACAGATGTGCCAATGAATATTGGCATGTTGTTATTGCTAAAGGTTCCAGTAAAAGAGCTTGAGGTATTTAATAATCCATCGATGTAGATGTATCGCATGTTTTCAGTTCCATCCTTTACAATAACAATATTATGCCATTGGTTGTCATTAATATCAATTGTCGAATAAAAAGGAAAATCTGATGATGATGTTCCTGTATTGAACCTGATTTTTCCCCCATCCCCCATTCCAATACTCCAATCTGGATTTGAATAGCATATATCTCTGTCGATTAGGAACATATCACTTGGCCATGAAAAATTACACACAGCATTAGTTTTTATCCAGAAACTTATACTTAAGTCATTAATAAAAGTAAAAGAAGATGGTAATGCTATATATTGGTTGTTACCATTGAAATAGTAAGCGCTGTTTATTTGCCCATACCTGTTATTTGCAAGTTGTGGACCAAAAACAGTCCCATTACGATTATTTATACTGGCATCATTTGCATTCCCACAGAAAGGATAATACCCCTGCAAACCGTTCTGCAAATTAGCAGGAAAATACATTGCGCTGCAATAATCATTTCCACCAGTAATTGTGGCACTTAGCGTAATGGGTTGGATGCCGCACAACGTAGTATCAGAAGGATGAATTACTACACTTGTTAAATCTAGGAATGTCGTGTCAATTGATGAACATGTATTATTACTTATTTCACAGGTATAAAGCCCTCCGGTTTGAACTGAAATAGTTTGTGTTGTTTGGCCAGAATTCCATAAATAACTGTTGAAGCCAGAGCCAGCATCCAGAATAGCAGTCGTTCCACAAACTTTTGTGGTATCGGTCAACAACCCCTGAGGTCTTGCCAATATAGTCATTGTGATCGTGTTTGAAGTTGCAGGGTTCCCTGTTGGACAACTTATATTCGATGTCAAAATACACTGAACCTGATCATTATTTAGTAGAGCATAAGTGAAAGTGGAATTATTTGTCCCGGCATTCGATCCATTGACCTTCCATTGAAAAGAAGATCCTCCACCGCCGTTGGTAGGGGTTGCAGAAAAAATCACCGGCACACCGGTGCAAACGGGGTTTGCTGATGCTGTTATTGAAACACTAACATGAAGAGTTTCATTCACCACCACAGCAATCCTGGTTCGCGTTGCGCTCGCGCCACAAGTGCTATCCTGAACATAAAAGGCAGTATCGCCAGTTAATATTGGCGTAGTAAAATTTGGTCCGCCTCCCAGCCAGGCGCCACCGGTAGTCGCACTGTACCAACCTAATGTTCCAGTGCCACTTGCACTAAGGACAGTATTATTTCCGCTACAGATTGTTTGATTTGCAACAGGAGTTGTATTCGTTGGGGGTTGAGGTGAAGCGCAGGGAATATATTCCCAAAAATCATTTCTATATGAAGGAATGTCAATCCCTGTTCCAAGATAACCCCTAGCCCCAATACTAAAACCAACAGGATATTGTCTCTGTGGATACACGAAACTGGCTTTCTGGGACCATGTATTATTATTATTATCATACTCCCAAAAATCATTTGAGTTCCCGATTGCGGCACCAGCACCGATATACCCTTTGCCTCCTATACTAAAACCTCCTGCAGCCCATCTAGGTGTCCCGCCAAAATCTGCTTTTTGAGTCCAACTATCTGTAGAAGGATTATATTCCCAGAAGTCCCTTGTATAACCACTTGCATCCCCGGTACCAATATACCCTTTAGATCCTATATTAAAACCAACAGCGCTGCACCGGGGAGCTCCTCCGAAATTGGATTTCTGTGTCCATGTATTAACAATTGGATCATATTCCCAAAAATCATTCAGATAGGAAGAGTTGGTGTCGACACCTGTCCCGATATACCCTTTAGATCCGATACTAAAACCAACTGCCCAAAATCTTTTAGAACCTCCGACAGGAGCTTTTTGAGTCCAATTATTAGAAGTAGTATCATACTCCCAGAAGTCATTGTGTAAATGACCATTCCCCATACCTGTACCAACATAACCTTTCGACCCAATACTAAAACCAACCCCTGCATTAGTACCAGATCCTGGAAAATTGGCTCTTTGAGTCCAAGCATTAAAAGCAGTATCATACTCCCAAAAGTCAGTAAGTTCACTACTAGTAGAAATGCCTGTACCAATAAATCCTCTAGATCCTATACTAAAACCAACAGAATAGACACGTGCAGATCCTCCCAAATTTGCTTTCTGCGTCCATGTATTGGGTGTTTGGCCAAATGAGCAAAAATTTAATATTATTGCAGAAATGATTGATGAAAAGATATAAACCCGATTCAACATGATTAACTTCTTTATTTCACCATTTCGCTAATTCGCTATCTATTCACCACTATCTTCCTAACAACCTGGTTCAGGCTATTTTTAAAAATCACTGTGTAAACGCCGTTCGGCGCTGGCCTCAGGTCGATCACTTCATTGACATGACCGTTCACTTCCACATTTGATTCAGAATAGATCTTCTTGCCAAAATTGTCATAAACGCTGATGGTGAAAGATTGTGGTGAGGTGGTAGTGATCGATGCAGTAAACCTTCCATCATTTGGAACAGGGTAAACATTTATCGATTCTAATAAATGGAAGTTGATACCGGTTGTGTAGATCTGCAAATGATTAGATTCGGCAGAGGAACAACCGTTTAGGGTCACAATAGACCAGTACAGTCCATTCTGTGTTGCCACGTGGGTCTGACCAGTAGCCCCCTGAATGAGGGTTCCTGCGAAATACCATTGGTTGCCGGTAGGCGCGCTACTGTGCAGGGTATCTCCCACATTGGTAACAATAGGAACAGGAGGAATAGGATTTACATTTACCGCGAAGTCCGGAGAAACAGTACCGTCTCCGCAAGAGTTAGTACCGGTAACAGTTAGGCTACCTGAAACCGCAGTAGCAGTGAAATCAACAATGATCGAATTGGTATTCGCACCGGATACAATGATAGCGCCAGGTGGAATAGTCCAATAGTATCCGGTGGCATAAGCGATAGGAGCAACAGAATAAGTCACGCTTGAAGCTCCATCGCAAACATCAGCTTCACCGGTGATAGTTCCTGCTGGTTCTGGAAAAGGATTAACATTTACAGGAAACGCAGGCGAAGCAGGCCCATTGCCACAGAGATTATTTCCAAAGACTATGATGTTGCCTGAAACTGCATTCAATCCGAAGTTCACTGAAATAGAATTAGTTCCCATCCCTGATGCAATGGAAGAATTGAAAGGTAAGGTCCATACATAAGTAGCTGCTCCGGTAATCGGTGCAACTGAATAGGCAACGCCATTAACTCCTGCACAAACTGTGCCAGTCCCAGTGATTGACCCGGCCTGATCTGGCGGTGCATTGACAGTTACAGAAAAAATAGTGGGTGCAGCAGCAGTACAACCAAAGCTATTTGTATAATTTACACTTACCATCTGTGTACCTGACCCAATCCAGGAAACCTGGATTTGGTTGGTGCCGGATCCATAGTTGACAATACCTCCTGAAGAAACGTTCCAAACATAATTCAGCTGCCCTGATTCAGTGGTATAATTGTAGTAACCGGAATTGACACACGTACTATTTTGTCCGGTAATGGTCGGAAATGGCAGTACATTTACCGTTACATTGAATACACTCGGTGCAACAGCAGAACAACCATTAGCAGTTGTGTAACTTACACTTACAGTTTGAGCGCCAACGGTATTCCAGCTAACGGTAACAGTACTACTGGTAGCTGTTCCTCCGGCAGTGATGATTCCACCTGCTGATACCGACCAAATATAATTTGTCATCCCTGCTTGTGTTGTATAGACATTTCCTGTGCTGTTTATACACACATTTGAAGGCCCGGTGATAACGGGTAAGGGAATTGGATTAACAACTACATGCGTAGAATCGATTGCAACACACCCATGGGCATCAGTAACGGTCACACGATAATAACCTCCCATGCCTGGAATAGCATTCGCAAGTGATGGATTCTGAAGTGTCGAAAAGAAGGCCCCTGGTCCTGACCAAAAATAAGTTAATGGATATGTTCCTCCGGTTGGATTGGCAACCAGATTGATTGTATTCCCGGAACAAATCGGAGTATTATTTGAAGAAATAACATGTACTCTTGGAGGTAATGTACTAAAGGAAATATCATCCAAACCAAAGTCATTTGTCCATGAATTAGTTTCCAAATCAGTAATATTGAGAATAGCAGAGGTATCAGTTCCTGAATTCCATGAAGATGAAAAACGTAACCAGACAAACGGACCTGAAGGGTTATTTATTCCAGGAGGAATATGACCCGTCGTATCAAGCATCGTTCCATTAACTGAATATCTCAGATTTGCCTGAACAGCAGCGCCAAAATTATTCATGCTCCTGGTATAAAAAGAAAAATAATAGGTCGTATTGGGAACAACAGCAACTGTTTCCTGCCAAACAGTCCATTGCGGAACTATACTGAAACCATTTACCGACATAAATAACCCGGTCCCCGGATTTGTATGGTCCGTTCCATAAAATAGGCTATGCTGAATATTTGCATCCGACGTAATCCAGTATCCTCCATCATTTATGTAATTATAAGTATAATCAGTTATAAAGCCAGTGTTCCCGGCAGAAAACTCACCATTGTTCACCAATTCGGTTCCAACATCAATTGAACCCTGGTATTTAAATGACAGGTTATTGTATGCAGTTAAAGTATAAATTCCCGGTTGATTAACAGTAATGGTTGGCGTTGTATCTCCGGTACTCCATAAATATGAAGTGTATGAACCGGTAGATAAAACAACAGTTCCATTTTGATTACAATAATCAGCAATTATTACAGCAGTTCCGGTGGTATTGAGAAGAAACCACATAACCTCAGAATTTATTTTACTAATATCAGCAACCTTAGTATAGCTATTAAAGAGATCTATCCGTTGTGTTTGAGCACAAACCCTGCCAGCTCCAATAAAAGAGAGCAATAAAATGATTACTATGATATTTTTCATACATATTTAATTATAAAATCTGAAAATATTTCTCATTACTGCAAATTTTGATTGTTGTAAAAATGAATAGGTAAATTTACAAGATATTTTGAAAAGCCAAGAATAAAAATATGTTAACTCTGAAATATTTATTAGCCAAGACACTGATAGTGAAGAAACCATAATTTGCTCATGAGGTAAATTTTGGCCAGGATGCTGGTAAACTTGATCATAAAATTATTAAATGACAAAATTTTTCAACTCATGGCGCACCCTAGTTTTTCAAACACCTCACAGAAAAAGCATTCACCCGCAATGAAGGATACAATGAAACGCTTGGGTCTACTACATTCAATCCATGAGCCCAAGTCTGAGTGCCACTATAAGGGGTCGACGACCAGAAGAAGGTTGCAAAACCCTCGAAATCCCATCCTGAATTAACATGTCTTGCGCCCAAGAACAATGCATTGAACCCTGAATATCCTGAATTCTTTAGAGGACTGCCGGCAAATGCCTTGTTGCCATAGTTAACAAATAATGTATTCCAGTCGTTTTCTGTTGGAATATGCCATCCCGGAGGACAAAATCCCTGGTCAGCAGGAGTATCATCATATTGCATCAATTCATCCCATTGATAAAGCCCGCCCTGGTTATTGCAGTTTATGGGATTATCATTGTAACAATACTTTTCTGCTACACAATTATCTCTTTGATCCTGTGAAGACGTGATGAATGTTCCAAAGTTCAGGTTCGTTGCAAGCCAGCACTGTGAGCCAATCAGGATAGTCGAATATACATTGTTGTCCCTGATATCATTCAAAGGATTTCCGCAGGTAAACACAGCCGCTGATTGAACAATGATATGAAGATTTTTACTTGCAGTACACAAAGCGGAATTTGTATAGGTATAAGTGATGACTTTAGTTCCGACTCCTGCTGCTGAGGGATTGAAAATTCCCGTTGATGAATTGACGCCCGGTCCAGAATAAATTCCTCCTAAAGGAATCCCCCCTTTGAGTTTTATTGGGCTCGCATCAACTGTTGTAATAGTATCGAAACAAGGAGCAAAATTAACAATGGGGACAGAACTAATTAACATAGTTATTGAATTAGAAGTTGCAGGATTTCCCGTCACACATGGAGCATCTGAGGTCAAAATACAAGTAACAATATCATTATTATTTGGAGTATAAGAATAAGTCGAATTGTTTGTCCCTGCATTTAATCCATTTACTTTCCACTGGTAGGAAGGTGTAGTACCTCCGTTTGCCGGAATAGCTGTAAATGAAGCAGAAGTTCCCGAACAAATTGGATTTATTGAGGCTGAGACTGTCACACTGACTTGTACTACAGGATTTACAGTCATTATGATTCTATTCGACGTATCTGGATTATTTGAAACACAAGAATCAGTTGAAGATACAACACAATAAACAGTATCTCCATTTGATGGGATATATGAATAATAATTAGCACTATTATAATAAAGTTGCTGAATCTCTGCTAAGGTCAATGCCCTGTTATAAATTCGTACATCATCAATGCATCCTGGGAAAAACGCATCATAACAGGAGCCATTTGAGGCACGACATCTTCCGATTGTTATGTCTTCATTAGTATTAGTTATTGAATAGGGAAAGGCGAATGGACCTCCATCCACAGCTCCATCTCCAAAAATGGTGATAATTCCATTTTCTCTTTCAAACCCAATTTGATGCCAATTTCCATCCCCATAAATGTTTAAGTTTGATTGAAAATATGATGGTCCGTTAGGTGGAGACTGTATTGATATGTCAATTTTCCCAATTTGTCCCAAATCCCATCCTGCATCAAAACATTCCCCTTTAGATACCACTCTACAGTATTTCGGATTATTCTTTTTTACCCAGGCAAAGACGCTGAAATCGCTTGTTCCGAATTCGAGTATGGAATTTTGAGGCACCTTTATCCAATTACTTAATCCGTTAAATAAATATGCACTATTTTGATTATTAAATCTATCATTCGTCAATGTTGCACCATAGACAATCCCATTATTTCCATTTCCACTTTCATCATTTGCATTACCATTAAACGGATAACAGGCTACCAGACCATTTGAAAGATTATTGCATGTTAAAGGAAATGATACTGGATTTCTATTCACATACCATTGGTAATTTGGGTTTACTCCTCCATTAATGACTGATGCAGTAAATGTTATGGTATCACCCTGGCAAACAGTATTTAATGGAGTTGTGATTGAACTAATGACTGATAATAAGGGATTTACAGTCATGATTATCGTATTCGAAGTGTCAGGGTTCCCAGATGGACAGGGAATATTTGAAGTTAAAATGCACTTCACCTGATCGTTATTTGCAGGTGCATAAGTAAAAGTGGAATCGTTTGTCCCGGCGTTCAATCCATTCACCTTCCATTGAAAAACCGGATTTGATCCTCTATTTATTGAAGTTGCTGTAAATGTTACAGAACTTCCTGCACAAATTGAAGTTGATGTAGTTACAATAGAAATACTAACCGGTAACAAGGTGTCGCAAAAATAAACATTTGACCAGTCAGGTTCACCCAATGTTACTCCGGAAGTGTCAAAAATTAATGTTCTGTTTGTACCATCATTATTCATTTTGATGATTTGATATGGGTTGTCCGGAGTTCCATGAACACAAACTATTTTAGAACCGTCAGGGGAATAATCCGGATTTGCAAACTCATCATTACTATTACCGTTTGTAATATTAGTCAATAGCGTACCGTCATTGCTAAAAGTATAAATATCTTCAGGAAATGAAACCCCTGTAATACGCATAGAATTAGCCAACTTCTGATCATTTGGGGCCCAACGCACAGTTCCCTTACCTTTATCTAATGACCCATTGACAAGAATAATTTGAGTAGAATCCAGTAGGCTATAATTAAATAAAGTAGCTGCCGGGTTCCATGATCCCGGATCATAAATGTACGCTAAATGTGTTCCGAACATCGGGTCAATATCACAATGATAATGTAAACCTCTCGGGGTATCAAGTAAAATTTGTCTGTTAGTCCCATCAGATTTTATTTTATAAATTGCAACATCGCCGTTGTTCATGATTGCAGCATAAATCAAATATTGCCCATCCGGATACCATGATATATCACCATAAAGCCCTTGGTTATCTGTATTATAAGATATGCGTTGAGCATTTGTGCCATCAATATTCGAAATGTATAATTCGTGCTTTCCTGGCAAGTTACTCATAAATGCAAGTTTAGTACCATCTGGCGATATTCGTGGACCGCTTTCATTTGTTCCACTCCACTGGATTATAGGTGTAAGCCCGGTACCATCAATATTTATTCTGTAAATGTCAGCATCACCATTGTGGCTCAGACAGAAATATATTTCTGGGGTTTGGGCGAAAGTATTTATAATCCCTACCTGAGTAACTAAAATAACTACAAGGAAGATGTATTTGAAGTTTTTTTTAAGAAAGATTATTTCTTTTAATCTCATATAAAGGGTGCGAGCTATCGCTGCCTATTGATTTGACCAATAAATGTAGTGACCAATTTTTTGACAGGGAATAAATCTAAACCATCACCTTCCTTCATATAGACAAACAGATCAACCGTGACAACAAATAAGAATTGACAGGATAGCGGAAGTGTAGAAAAACTTCGAAAACCAAATCCTCTATTCATTTACTGATCTTGAAGAAAGAAATCCAATCTTTAACAGCTTTATTTATCCGACAAATCGAAAATTGCTAATAAATGACAAGTTGCTTTTCCTGAACTCCCGAGCCACTACAAACTTTTATCAGGTAAATGCCTTTATCGCCTGATAAATCTAACTCGGTTGATATTTGTCTGCCTAAAGAAAAATCAGAATAAACCCTATCTCCGATTAAATTGAAAATTTCAAAAGATCGTATGGCACTTTTGTTTTGTAAATTGTGTTCGATTGTGAATTTTCCGGTTGTTGGATTGGGTGTACTCATCTTTCAGTGTAATAATAACATCACAGTAATTTGATACAATCCTACTACAAAGTATTGCTTTAAAAAAAAAATATAAAAGCCAAATTCCAGACAAGACATGGGATTAAACAATCACCCCCTTTCATCTATACAAACAGGCGTCCGGAAGAAACGAAAGCAAGTAAATACTGAATTGGAAAATTAACTGATTTTTTGAAAGAAATTAATTGAAATAATTGATGAACCTATTCCTGTATGAATCGCCAAGTTGGGCGGATAGGTTTTCGATTAGTTTTATCTCCCCTTGTTTTGAATAGGACTTTACGTGGTTTAAATTGATCAGAAAAGATTTATGTACACGGATAAAATTCTTATGTGCTTCCAGTAATCCTTCGAAGTCTTTAAGAATCCTGCAATAAGTAAGCTTTCGGTTGCCGGTAAGATAAAGGTCAGTATAACCTCTGTTTGCTTCCAATTTGATGATTTCATCAGATTCAACAACTGTGAACCCAGATACTTCATGTAATATCAATCGCGATGGATTCTCAAATTGCTGTTTGGCAGATTCAAGTTTTACGCGGTATTCTTCATCAAGTTGCTTTCCTGAAGCTATTTTGACAGCTTCTATCAGATCATTAATCTGAACCGGTTTGAAAAGGAAATCAACAGCATGAAACTTTATTGCCTGGTAGGCATATTTAAGATGTCCGGTAAAAAAAATAACTTTGAATGACACGGGTTTGAAGTAATTCAGGATATCGAATCCACTACCATCCGGCAACTCAACATCAAGGAAAATCAATTCGGGTAAATGATCCCTGATCTTTTGAATTGCTTCTTCAACTGTTGAAGCCATACCTATTATTTCTACATCAAGACAATATTCCCGAATCAAATGTGATAAATGCTCTTGGTTAGTCAGATTATCTTCAACTATAATAGTCCTTAGTTTTTTCATCAGTTAGATTTTACTGGCACTTTTATGCTGATTTTTACTCCCCGATCCCTTTCAAAACCAGCTTCTGAAATAGTAAATCCTAAATCTGATTTATAAAGGGAGTTAAAAATACTAAATCTTTCCCGTATGATGCCCAATCCTTTGCTTTTTTTATTCCCCATATTACATTCTTTTATCCCTGGCCCGTTATCTTCAATGCTACATAACAGATAGTTTTCATGATGCTCAACAAAGGAAAGTCGGATAAAACCATTACCATCTTTACGGGCCGATACTCCATGTTTAATCGCATTCTCCAGAAATGGCTGAAGAAACGACGGGGCAATACTGAAATCTTCTAACTCTGGAATAACATTAATCTCGAATTGAAAATTCACCCTCATTTGCTCTGCTTTAAGAAAATTGTCCAATAAATTGATCTCTTCCTCAATTGGGACAAATTCTTTTCCCGAATAATCCAACAAATTACGCATCAACTTGTATAGGGCAGAGATGTATGCATTTGTTTTTCTCTCATCTTTTGAACCTATAAATGATTCAATAGCCATCAGCGAATTTGAAATAAAATGAGGATTCATTTGTTCCTGTAATGCCATTGATTTTAACAATGCCAGCTTATGTTTGTGCATAAGGGTATGGTGTTGGTACCTGAAGAACCAAAATGCTATGATAACTAGTAATACAGCGATTTGAATTAGAATTTTAAAAAGCATAGTTTCATAAAAAAAAGGAGGAATAATCAGGGTTATACCGGTTTTATTTGTCCAACTTCCTTTGAGATCGGTCGATTCAATTTCAAGTTGATAATCACCATGTTGAACCCCATTAATGGTAAAGCTTCTTGAACCGGAAGGAAGAGGTAACCATTCTTCGTTAAGACCCATTAAACGATAACGAAAATGTATTTTTCCGGGTTCATGGAACCGGATAAATGAAAACTCACACTTGATATATTTTGTTCCTTTTTCCAACTCGATGAAAGTGCTGTTGTTACCATCTACATAATGGTTTCTTTTATAAGAAGTAATCTCATCGATCTTAAGGCTCCCCGGCCTATCAAATTTTCTATTTAAAAGTGAATCAGGATAAAAGCTAACTATGCCCCCCATGCCACCAAATATCATTTTACCATCTTTGCATAGGAATTCTGCATCTGAATTAAATTCTTCAAACTGTAGTCCATCCTCGATGCTATAATTTACAAATTGCTGTGTGACTGGATTGAACATAGAAATACCTTTGTCAGTACTTAACCAAAGATTACCGGATTTGTCCTTTAAAATTGAGTATACCGTATTATTTGAGAGGCCATTTCTGGTTGTCCATATTTTCGATTGCTTAGTTTTCGTGTTGTAACAACATATTCCGCCTCCCAGCAAGGCGAGCCAAAAAGAATCCCTTCCCGCTGGGCAAATTTCTTCAATATTGTAATGACCATGTGCAATACAAACACTATCAAGAAACCTAAAGTCCGTATTATACTTCAATATATAGCCACAACTTCCAACCCAGAAGGTAAAATCATTTTCAAAATATATGGAATAAAAATCTATTCCAATTTTTCGGGCATAGTTAATTAGTTTACCTGTTTTTGGATCTATTTTTTCAATTCCCATCGATCCTGCTGACAGAAGAAAAGATGAGTCGATCACCTTCAGGATTTTACATTTCCAATTTGGGTAAGGTTCAGAATAATTGTCAAATCTTGGATAAATTTCCTGGAATCTATTTCTTTCAGGATCAAATTTACCAATCAACCCTTGATAAAAACCAATCCATAGACAATTATCATCATCTCCCATAATAAACCTGGGATTGTATATTTTGTATGGTGTTCTTTTAGGTAAAATATTTAAAAATTTGATCTTTCTATTTGCATTTACTTCAATGAGGGAGGGTGTGCTTTTTGAACCTGCCCATATTTTTCCTTTTTGATCCTGGTATATTGCAAAAATCGCGGCCGGAAGGTTCCCTTGGTTGCATTTTATTATATAGTTTCTGAAGAGAGAGTCTTTTTTAAATAGCATATTTATCCCAATACCATTTGCTCCTGAGTAGGTACCGCCAAACCAGATGTTTTTTTCTCTATCTATGAAAAATGATTCAACCGATTCTGTCAATTTTGTTTTAAAAGTGAACACCTTTCTGTCAGAAGCTGAATATAATGAAAATGCCCCATGCTGTGTTGACCAGGCAATATTATTGTGTAGGGAATACAACAAGCCCAAATTCTTATCCTTAAATGGTTCAATTGTTCCTTGTTCACATTCAATGACATAGCACCCTGTATTTGAAGTGAATAATTTTTCTCCCCGACATATTGGAAAAACCTGAAACTGGACCCTGAAGTTATCAATGGCTTCTGAAATTAATGGCTTCTGAAATCTGTACTGCTTCTGCAAGATAATATCGGTAATAAACCCTTGGAGATCATATGTTAATTTATATTGCAAAAGCAAATCATTGCCAAGTAAAAGCCATAACGTGTTGTCAGAATCTATGTAGGCATTATTAATATAACTAATGTACTCTCTTATTATCTTGTCAAAAGTTTTGATCTTTTTAAAAGCATCTTTCTTATCATCGTAAATTTTTATCCCTTCCCTATCCAGAACGACGAGGTTTCCTTTTGTATCCTTCGTTATTGTATAGATATAAGGATTATTTCCATTTACTCTGGATCCGGTCGTATATCTGATAAAGTTATCATTTGCCTGATTATACCTGCATAATCTGTCAGAAAGTATCCATAAGTTCTTATGTTTATCAATACATAGGAATTTGGCTTCAAATCCTGTAAGAGAAGTCGAATCATCCGGATCGTGATAGTAATTTTTGAAGGAAGTTCCATCAAACCTGCTTAGCCCGTCCCAAGTGGCAAGCCACAAAAAACCATTGCCATCCTGCGTAATATTGTTAACTTGGTTGTGTGCAAGCCCGTTTATCGTTGTAAATGAGTTAATAGTGTAAGGAGAAAACTGACTATACAGAGATTGGAAAGTCATCTGGATCAATAAAAATAATAAACCGGCTCTGTATTTCATGTACATATAGCCTGATGGAGAATGAATAACAAATGCAATGTCCAAACATACAAAAAAAATACGGTGCTATAATAAAAGGAGTGGGATATTTTATTAAAATTCCTCCGTCACAAAAATTGATAGTGTTAATATTGGAAAAATGTTAATTCTCCCGCAGCACTGCACCGGAATAAAATCTATTATTATCCTTCGGTTTAGCTGTATCTTTCCTTCAGTTTAACTGGCTTGTGAGTTCGGTGTGACCTCGGCGTGAGTTCGGCGTGAGTTCGCTCAAAAAACAGAAATATTCATTCGGAAAGAAACTTTTTCTGGTGCGAAAAAGTAATGACAAAGTTATAAATTCCCCCGATATAAACAAACAAATTTTCTTTCACTTTTCAGTATATTTTTTATTTTTACCTACCATCCTTAAAATGCTAATTTGTTTTCAATCCACTATCTATGTGAATAAAAAAAACCGGGAAAAGAATGAACCTTTCCCGGGCAAGCACAAATCAGAAACAAAAGTATATAGAGGCCGGAATGCGTGATACTATCCGGTAATTTTATTGTTCACATACCAGTGTGCCTGCTGCTGTAAGAACAACCCTTTGATGGTCATGCGGCTTGTCGATGAAAACTGCATAATTGATGCTACTGTCGGCAAGGGTGAGTTTTTCAGCCATATCACATTGGTGCATATTTCCAAAATTGGTGTTAATATAAGTCCTCACAGCCTGAGGCAATTCGTTGAACCTGATCCTTTCGGCCATCATGAGGTAATCGTTGGTCAGATCAAAAAAGAGTTTCAAGTCGATAGGAGGATGAGAACCTTTTTTCCTGATCATTACTTCAATGACAGCGCCGGTGGGGCAAATACTGTCTTTTTCTGCATGCCAGGTTTGATAATTCGGATAGTCGGTTGCAATGTATAATTTAATTGGAGCAGATAATGAGTCAATATTTATCCAGTTGGGTGGACAGCCATGCCATGGATGCCCGTGATGAAGCGAGTCACCACCAGGAAACGGTCCGCCGCCATGGCAATAACTTTGACCGTCTCCAAGAAAATGACCACTGGCATCAAATGCCAGTTCCTCCTCAGTAGAAAGTAAAACAATATATTTTGCTTCATTATTAGCCAACTGAGCAGCTGTATAAATTGTAGCATCTGGATAATTATCGTTAATATAGGAAGTAACAGTAGCCGGAAGAGCAGCAACGTTCATAGAACTTGAATCACCAGTATTGCTGGATTTTTCCTTGTTGCAAGAGAACAATGCCAGCAGGGTCATAAATATTAAGACTTCAAATTTTTTCATGCTGATCAAGGTTTTTAGTTTATATTGAATTAAATTATTGGAATGATCTTATCAGGTTATCCCTGTATAACATTATTACACATAAATGCTTTCTTACCCTGATGAAAAATATTAAGTTTTTTTCAAAGAGAAGTACTATCAAATAGAATTTACGATTTATGAATGTAGATTTGCGATTGTTTTGACGATTACCGATTTTGGATTGATTATATTCGTAAATCGTAAATCGGTTTAATATCCTCTTTGTTATTGCTCAACGGAATCAACTGGCAACGGAGTTTTTGTCTTTAAGAGAAGCTTCGCGGGTCCTTTCAGGGTAATATCTGGATCCAGTTTGTCAAATTCTTCCTGGCTGATTTGTCCTTTCTTTAACATCTTCCCCGAAAGAAGATAAAAAAAGTCTTTCTCCGATGGCCTGAGGTGTCCGGTTTCATCAAATGAATACATGAACCATTTTGGTCTGGGGATAATGGATGCAATAAAGATAGATTCGGCAAGTGTAAGCTTTGAAACATCCTTGTTGAAATAAAAATGAGCTGCCTCACTGGCTCCATATATATGAGGCCCGAGTTCGATGATGTTCAGGTAAACCTCAAACATCCTTTCCTTAGGACAAAGCTGTTGATTTTCGATCAGCCAAACGAGAAGACCCTCTTCAATCTTCCGGGCAACCGTTTTATTGCGACTGAGAAAGACATTCTTCACCAATTGCATGGTAATGGTGCTCCCTCCCCTTGCAAACCTTCTTTCCTTAATATTCAGGATCATCGATTCCCTGAAAGCCTCCGGAATGAACCCCCGGTGCTCATAAAACCCCGGATCTTCTGAATTCAACACAGATATTTGCAGATATGGAGAGATTCGGTTCAGGGTTCTGAAATTGGGATTCTCAGGCCCAACAATAAATGATCGGTCCGGAAGTCCCTTTTCATACGCGGTATATTCAAATGGGTCATTTAGTTTTGTAAGACAGGCATCGCCATAAGAAAGAACATTGAACCGGTTTCGTTTAAGATCTAAATTAAATTGCAGGGAATCTGGAATGGAAAGATCGACAAAGAAGCCGAGATTGAAAGCCAGATGACCGTTGACTTTAATCCCTTTCAATGTCGCAAAAAGTCCTTCTGGCAGGGATGAGAACAATTCTTCTGCAGCGAAATCGGGTTTTATGATTGAGAAAGTAATCTGTTTCGTGGGTTTTGGACGGTAACGGAAATAAGGATGAAAACTAAGGCGGTCAAAGAATACTTGTGTTGAACTATCAAGTTCAAAATAGTCGGGACCAACATTAACACCATACTCAAGGCCCAGCCGTTCAAAAGTGACCTTATTGGCTGATATCTTTTCCTGTTGCAGAACTAAACCTCTGAAACTCGTCAACCCCCTGTAATGAAATAGGCCATCCCCCTTATCTTCCTCCCACAAACGGAAGGTTAAAGTATCAAACGCCATGGCAGTCTTATAATTGAAACCAATAAATGGAATTGAGATCTTTCCACCATCGGAGGAATAAAGACGGAAACCAGCGCTATGATTTTGTTTGTCAAGACTTCCTGAAATAACCCAGTTCCTCACTGTATCCGATTCCATCACCGCGACTGATGAATGAAAAGCGCTATGTTCGGCCATGAAACGATCGATGTGAAGTGAGACCAAATGCCCGTTTTTTTCATGCGATAGGGTGAAATTGGTGATCTTCATGGATGTGGGGATCTTCTCAAAAAAAGCAGATACCAATCGCGATACAAAGGCAGCATAATTTCTCTGTAGTAGAGTATCTTCATTATTTTTTTGTTTCCTTTCCCTGAGTAAGAATTCGTAATTTGTAACCGTATCAACCTGTTTTAAGTTCACATGGATTTTGTTCAATTCCAGGTCGTGAACAACAATCCGTCCTAAGAAAAGTTTCCAAAAATTCAGTGAAGCGAAGATCGAATCAACGGTCAGAAGCGTGTCTCCGGATTCAGGCCTAAGGCTCACCCCCGTAATCAAAATCGAGCTGATGTTGCTTAATCTTGCTTGATTGACTTTCAGTTCTGCATGATATTCTTTGTTGAAGCTGCTGATCTTTCGTTCCAGGTAAAATGAAAAGATGATATTCCGGAGAATAAAGAATACAATTAGCAGACTAACAAGTATCCCGGCAAAATAAGCTGATGACTTCTTTAGTTTTTTCCTGTTCATGGTTCGGTCTTCAAAGTTTTTCTATTACTCAGTAGTCGAATACCAAATAAAAGTATTCCTGTAAAAACCACACTTCCAATAATCAGGAAAACATTGTCAGTAGCTCCAAATGTTTCATAATCACCATGAATGGCTCCAATATTTGCAAGGAAAGATACAACAACCGCCGCTCCGTTATTAATAAAATGTGCCAATACCGGCGCCCAAAGCGAACCAGTCCACAAATACAGATATCCGAAAATGACGCCCAGCATCATTCTGGGAAGGAATCCGTAGAACTGAAAATGTACAGCGCTGAAAAGGAATGCTGCAACGAAAATCGCGACATGAGTATTCCGAAACCACTCACCAAACAACCGCTGAAGTAAACCCCGGAAAAGCATTTCTTCCCCTATGGCAGGAATGATGGCAATCATGAGCATATTTACCGCAAACCCACCCAGCGAATGAACATCCAAAAACTTCTCTGTGATCAGTGCAGCCTGGTCTTCCGTGTCTTTCATCCATTTTTCCATTCCGCCTAATGCAGATGGCAGTTTCATCATCTCATTTAAAGAAACCATCCAGTTGATTAGCGGAAGGCTGACCATCATAATAAGTAGAATCATCAGAAAGATTGATCCGGAGGGAATTTTTTTCATCCCGAAATAACCTAAAGAGCTTTGTTCAAAAAGCGCTCCCGCGATAAGTGCCGGAATGATAAAAAGGAAGATTGATTGCAGGATTTGCAGTTCTTTCATCAAAGGGATCGAAGAAGGATCGTTGACATTGGAAAGCAGTAAAACGGCTTTGGCCATATCAGTATGGTATTGGATCATGGTCAATAATAATCCCCCTAATACTGCCAGACTAAGTCCGACAATGATCAACATAAGTACGAAAATGATCTTCGTAAATGGAGTGAGGTAAGATAGCCATGCCTTTTTCATTGAAACCTCCGGAATTCATTACTTTTGCGCAAAAGTACTGCTTTTTGATAAAAATAGGTCACATCGAACTTGAGGATTGTCCCCTGATAATGGCGCCAATGGAAGACATCTCGGATATGCCATTCCGGTCTATCTGTAAAGAATTTGGTGCTGATCTTCTTTTCACTGAATTCGTTTCTGCTGAAGGGTTGATACGTGAAGCTGACAAGAGCTCGAATAAAATGAAATTCAGTTCATCCGAGCGACCGGTTGGGATCCAGATCTTTGGCGGAACTGTTGAAATCCTTAGAGAAGCTGCCATCATTGCCGAAAGAAGCCAACCCGATTTCATAGACCTGAACTTTGGTTGTCCCGTGAAGAAAGTAGTCGTAAAAGGAGGCGGGGCAGCACTGTTAAATGATCTTCCAAAAATGACAGCCATGACCGAAGCAGTCGTCAAGGCTGTAAAGGTTCCTGTAACGGCTAAAACCAGGTTGGGATGGGATGATTCCAGCAGAAACATCATGGAGATAGCCGAAAGATTGCAGGATGCCGGCATTGAAGCCATCAGCATCCATGGCAGAACGAGGGCACAACTTTATGGTGGCAAGGCCGACTGGACTTTAATCGGGAAGGTCAAAGCAAATCCCCGGATTAAGATTCCCGTCTTTGGCAATGGAGATATCACAAGTGCAATTATTGCAAAGGAGATGAAAGACCGTTACGGTGTTGATGGGTTGATGATTGGCCGCGCGACAGTTGGGAACCCGTGGATATTTCGTGAATGTAAAGCGTACCTCCAAACAGGGGTATTGATTCCGCCGCCATCCCTTCAGGAACGGGTAGATGTTTTAAGAGAACACCTTCATCGTTCAATTGAATATAAAGGAGAAAGAAGGACTATCCTGGAGATGAGAAAATTCTATAGTGGATACTTTCGTGGAGTTCCGGATTTTAAGAAATACAGATTAATGCTGATGACGGTCGATGAGATTGCGCAGGTATATGAATTAATAGATGGTATCAGAACTTTTTCTCCACCAATTCTCTGAGTCGTTTAAACGCTACTGATTCACCTTCCCATAAATTCTTCACCCTCAGCAAATCCAAAAATTCAAGGGCTGGCCTGAGTTCCATAAAACCATTGAGGGTTTCAATTGTAATGTTGTAATCCCTCAAATTACCATCAAATAGTTCATTGATAAACAGGAATTTTTCATTGATAGAAATGCCAGCTTTTAGTTCTTTTCGTTGTGACGAAACCCGTTCTGATGCATAGGTTCTTTCCCTGGTTTCTTTCAGCTTTTCAGAAAATTCAACCATTTCAGATGGGAAAAGTTCGATCTCCGTAGTATCATTTTCCACGATATTGTGTTTCTCCTTGCTCTTCTGTTCAGAGGGTGTTGTTTCAACCTTGATTTTTATCCCTGATTGTGACTGTGGTTTTTCCGTCAATGATGGCGGTTGTTCAATCTCACGAACTTCAGGTACGTGAGGTTCTACGAAATGACGAAAAGAATCACCTTCACGATTCAACATGTGAAGGTTTTCATAAAGTTTCCGGATGTTTTCCATGATGATATCAAATTCAATCTGAGGAATCTTATCCTCATAAGCATTGATCGCATCAAACTGTTCTGTAATGGCTTCCAGTAGCCACTGGATCTCATCCCTTAGAATGCTTTTGTTCAATTGATTCATAATGGGTGAATGAATTTTTTTTCTTTGCCTGTGAATTGAGGCATAAAGATAAAATAACTTTCCACAGAAATTCATATGGATTAAAAAACATTTCTTCCCATATTGTCATAAAAAGCCTCTCTTGCTGATTCCGGGTAAATATTTTTCCTTAAATTTGTCAGATCAATAACAAATAAATCTTTCAATTATGAAAAAAATCGTATTTCTTTCTTTTATTCTTTTTCTTATGATGAACGTAGCAAGCAATGGCCAGGGTACTGCAACCGGGCAGAAACAGGTAAAATTTGTGATCCATACCGATTTTGGTGACATGAAGGGCATCCTTTATAACGAAACCCCACAACATCGCGATAACTTCGTAAAACTGGCAAAAGCTAAATTTTACGATGGATTGCTCTTTCATCGTGTCATCATGGATTTCATGATTCAGGGAGGCGATCCTTTATCCAAAAATGCGAAGCCCGGACAGGCGTTGGGCATGGGCGATCCTGGTTACACGATCCCGGCTGAATTCAATCCCGCATTAAAACATAAAAGAGGCGCTTTGGCTGCTGCAAGAACCGAAAACCCTGAAAAAAAATCATCAGGTTCACAGTTTTATATCGTTCAACCTTCAAAAGGGGCACATTTCCTGGATATGAATTATACCGTATTCGGTGAAATCACAGATGGTTTAGAAGTAATCGATAAAATAGCTTCTGCCCCAAAAGACGCAAACGACCGTCCTTTGAAAGATATCAAAATGACGGTTAAGATAGTAGAATAAAGTTGAAATTTAATGTTAGAAAAGATTAAAGATTTATTCCGTGAAGTTCAGGATTCTCCAATTCTCAATCCGGAGGATCTTGAACAATTCCGGATTCATTATCTGGGTCGTAAAGGTATCCTTGCTGGACTTTTTGAAGAATTCAAAACCGTTACGAATGAACAAAAGAAAGAAACGGGGAAAATTCTTAATGAGTTAAAAATCGCCATCCAGGAAAGAATTGATTCTATTGCCAGGCAATCAGGTTCTGATGATGAAATAACTTTGTCTGATCTTGACCTTACCCGTCCTGTTAATTACATGGAACCTGGCTCGAGGCATCCATTATCAATTGTCAGAAGACAAATTATTGAGATCTTTTCCCATATAGGATTTACAGTAGCCGAAGACCGGGAAATTGAAGATGACTGGCATAACTTTACTGCCCTGAACTTCCCGGAAGAGCATCCTGCCCGTGATATGCAGGATACATTCTTCATAGAAAAAAATCCTGATATTGCCCTCCGCACGCATACCTCTTCTGCACAGATCAGAATCATGGAAAAGAACCAGCCACCCATCCGTAGTATCTTCCCCGGACGGGTTTTCCGCAACGAAGCCATTTCTGCCCGGGCACATTGTATTTTTCACCAGGTTGAAGGATTATATGTGGATCTAGATGTTTCTTTCAGGGATCTTAAGCAAACCTTGCTCTATTTTGCAAAGGAGATGTTCGGGGATGATACCAAGATCAGGTTGCGTCCCTCCTTTTTCCCATTCACTGAACCTTCAGGAGAAATGGATGTTTCCTGCAATATTTGCAAAGGAAAAGGATGCAATATCTGTAAATATACTGGTTGGGTTGAAATTCTCGGTTGTGGAATGGTCGATCCTGCCGTTCTTCAGAATTGCAAAATTGATAGCGAAATTTATACAGGATTCGCATTTGGAATGGGCATTGAGCGAATCACAATGTTGAAGTATCAAATCAAAGACCTGCGCTTATTTTTTGAAAATGACCTGCGTTTTTTGAATCAATTCAAAGGTGTTTATTAGGGGTTAGGGGCTGTTCATTAGAAAACTGGGAAGAACAGTCACACCGATCTTTAACACATTCGCGGTTTTCAGGTTTAACTAAATGACAATTGTTATAATTTAACCCGGATTTTGAGTTTCTTGCAAATCAGTCCATGCAAGAACCAAATAATACTAACCTAAAGGCTTGTTCTTGGCCACTTTTCCTGCTGGATTTGCTGTTTTGACAGGTTTCACAGGTTTTTTTCCATTTCCTTCCAACTTTTTAATCCTTGCCTCCAGGGCTTGATAATCTTCCATGGTCACAAGTTTCATCTTTTTAATTGTAGCTTTATGAATTTCCGTGATCTGTTTCTCCAAAACTACCTTCATCTCTTCCGACTTGCTGACCCAATGGTCGATCAATTTTTTTGCTTCTTTTTTATTGAGATTATTCTCTTTGGCAAACTCTTTCGCGGCTTTTTCTATTTTATCTGTTGTTGCAAAAGCATATTCTACGCCTTTATCAAAGGCTTGTTTCAAACTTTCAAACATGGGTGACCTCCTTTTTATTAACTTTTGGTTGATAATTAATTTTGTTTTCTTTGGTAACGTTTAAAAAGTGCATTTCAACATCATTTAATAGTGTTTCATGGTTTTTTATCCCGGTGAAATCAATTTCATATGCAGTAAGTACATTCGGAATTTCACGTATTGATTTAATAAGCCGGTCTTTTCGTGATTTCTTAAACACACCATCTACGATCAACAGAAAATCAACCTGTTTTATTTCCGGAACTAAAATAAATTCCATGCTTCGATTCTCCATTAAGTAATATGCATTGAAATAATCTTCATCATAATAATAATACAGGGAAAACTCTGCAGGATCATTTTTGTTGTTCAACGTGATTTTCAAGTCTTCCAACTTATGGAATTCAGTTCCCAAATACTTATTGAAAAGAAACGAAATCCGGTAGTCCTTCATATGACAGGAAATGCCGATTAGGGTATAAAATGCCGGCGCAGACCTGATGTCCGAAAAGATTTTCTTCGACATTGCTGGATTTCAAATATATGAACAAATATAATCTATTTTAAAGGGAAGGTCAAGTAATATTTTAGAACCAGGAAGTTTTATTAAGCAGAGGAGTCACTATATGTTCTCTTTTGTCAGCTTATTCCAGGCTTTCTCAGCTGCATTCTGTTCAGCCCCTTTTATGGAGTAATCTTGTCCACGGCTAAGTGGCATTTTATCAACCTGGATTTCGACTATGTATTGTTTTTTATATCCAGAGCCGGTCTCTTTCACGATTGAGAAAATGAGTTGCTTTTTTTCCTTCTGTGCCCATTCTATCATCCGACTTTTAAAATTTGATTCCTGGTTTACCAGTTCATTAATATCAAAATTTAGTTTAATGATATTTTCCAGCAGGACATGCCTTGTAAAAACGTATCCGCGATCAAGGTACATGGCACCAACCAATGCTTCAAAAGCATCGCCCTGAAATGATCTGAATATATTGCTGGAAGTGGAATCAAGGCGAATGAGCTTTTCGAGACCAAGTTTTTGTGAAAGTTTGTTGAGTTGAACCCTGCTAACAATCTTCGATCGCATCTCTGTAAGAAACCCTTCGCCTTTAGTAGGAAAAGTTTTGAAAAGATAATCTGCCGTAATAGCGTCAAGGATAGCATCACCAAGAAATTCAAGTCGTTCGTTATTAATTTTGATTCCTCTTAATGATTCTTCTCCAGCAGATTTATGCAAAAGAGCTAATTTGTACAAAAAAATATTCCTGGGATAGAATCCAAAAATATTTTTTATGGCCTGGTAGAGTTTTTTATCGCGGGAAAAGAAGTAATGAACCGGTGCAAACAAATTGAATTTCAATGGATTCTTATTCCTTGAATTTTCTGAAGATAATGGAAGCGTTGTGTCCACCGAATCCAAAGGTATTGGACAATGCTACATTTACAACCCGATGCTGAGCTTTGTTGAAGGTGAAATTCAATTTATTATCAATTTCAGGATCATCGTTAAAATGATTGATGGTCGGTGGAACAATATCATTTTTTACTGCGAGAATTGCGGCAATTGACTCAACGGCGCCTGCAGCACCCAAAAGGTGCCCGGTCATTGATTTTGTCGAATTAATATTGATCTTATATGCCTGCTCTCCAAACAATGTCTGGATTGCTTTTGGTTCAACGATATCGCCCAGTGGAGTTGACGTTCCATGGGTATTGATGTGATCGATCTCATTAATGCTCATTTCTGCATCTGTCAATGCTGCCTTCATAGCGAGTAAAGCACCTAATCCTTCGGGATGAGGTTGGGTCATATGGAACGCATCTCCTGATAAACCGGCTCCTGCAACTTCAGCATAAATCTTTGCACCGCGGTTCAATGCATGTTCCAATTCCTCAAAAACCAGAACTCCGGCACCTTCACCAATAACAAATCCATCACGGTGTTTATCGAAAGGACGAGAAGCAGTTAACGGATCATCATTTCGTGTTGAAAGTGCATGCATAGCATTAAAACCTCCTACTCCAGCAGGATTTAATGCAGCTTCAGCACCTCCGGCAACAAAGACGTCTGCTTTATTTAAGCGGATATAGTTGAATGCATCAGCTAAGCCATTAGCAGAAGAAGCACATGCTGAAACAGTTGCAAAATTTGGACCACGGAATCCATATTTAATTGATACATGGCCTGCAGTTATATCCGAGATCATTTTCGGTATAAAGAACGGATTGAATCGGGGTGTCCCATCCCCTTCCAAAAAATTCTTTACTTCATTGATAAGTGTATCAAGTCCGCCTATTCCCGATGCCATGATCACACCAACCCTGTTGTGATCAAGCTTCTCCATAATGAATGCAGCATCTTTCACTGCTTCATCAGCAGCAATCATACCGAAATGGCTGTAAATATCGTATTTCCGAACTTCTTTCCTGTCAAAATAGTTCTCCGCATTAAAATTCTTCACTTCACAGGCGAATCGTGTCTTGAATTTGGAAGCATCGAACCTCGTAATGGAGCCTGCGCCACATACACCATTGATCAATCCATTCCAATATTCCTCTGTGGTATTGCCGATCGGTGTCAACGCACCGATTCCGGTTACAACAACTCGACGTAATTTCACGTGAATCAGGTTTAATGGTTCAATTTAAACAGGAATCCCTCCTATCGGGAGGGATTTAATTTCTTCTCAGGAATAAATAAACAACCCAAATCAGGTATTCAAAAGTAATAATGAATGCCTCATTTGGTATTGTTTTCGATGTAAGCAATGGCTTCACCAACTGTTCCGATCTTTTCAGCCTGATCATCTGGAATGGCAATATCAAATTCCTTTTCGAATTCCATGATCAGTTCTACGGTATCGAGAGAGTCAGCGCCGAGATCATTTGTAAAACTTGCTTCAGGTGTAACTTCATTTTCGTCAACACCCAGCTTATCAACAATGATAGCTTTAACTTTTGATGCAATGTCAGACATGATTTTTCCTTTTTTGGTTAAACGGACTGCAAAGAAATGCATTTTATCTTTACCAACCAACAATATTTAAGATTTTTTAACATTTTAGAAAATCAATGATTTGAATTTCAGATATTTAAAAATGATTAAAATCGGAGCTGTTGGATTATGACCCTAACATACGAGTTAAAAGTTATTCTCAAAATGATCCAGTGCTTTCTTATTTTTGCAGCTAAGAATTCAAAATTGAATTGCATGATTAACATTGCCATTTTTGCTTCAGGTAACGGCACGAATGCCCAGCGAATCACAGAGTTTTTCAGGGCAAGGCCCGCTTTTCTTTCCACTGAACTCATCCTCTCGAACAACCCGAAAGCGCTTGTACTTGAAAGAGCCAGAACCCTTGGTATCTGCACTATCATTTTTACCCGACAGGAATTCTATGAAAGTCATCGTGTTCCTGATTTGTTGAGAGAACACTCCATCGAATATGTTGTTCTCGCCGGATTTCTGTGGCTGGTGCCTGATTTCCTGCTTAAGTCATATCCCGGAAAAATTCTGAATATTCATCCTGCTTTATTGCCTGCTTATGGTGGAAAAGGAATGTACGGGATGAAAGTTCATGAAGCTGTTATTTCCAATCGTGAAAAGGAATCGGGTATCACGATCCACCTGGTCAATGAACGATATGACGAAGGACAGATACTTTTTCAAAAAAAGTGTATCATTGAAGAAACCGACACTCCTGAAAGTCTGGCAGAAAAAATACATAGACTTGAATACCTCTATTTCCCTCAGATAATTGAGAATTATATCCTTAATGGGACATCCTTTACAGAGGCTTATAAAGAAAATGAATGTTTTTAAGTGCAAAAAGTCATATCATCAGGCCACTACAAATTTGAAATAGATTATCAGTTTAACCGTTTAAGAAGCATTTTTCTTTCTTCTTCAAATCCAGGCTTTCCGATAAGGGCGAACATATTCCTCTTATAAGCCTCCACTCCAGGTTGGTCAAATGGATTGACCCCCAGCAAGTAACCACTCAGGGCACAGGCAAATTCAAAGAAATAGATTAATGAACCAATGGTTTCCTCATGTAATTCATTAATTGAGATCCTAATATTGGGAACACCACTATCGACATGTGCAAGAAGGGTGCCCATCTCAGCCATGTGGTTTATTTCATTAAACCTTTTCCCTGCAAGGAAATTCAAACCATCAGAATCCTCTCTCAGAATGGGAACACTCAATTCTTTTAAGGAATTCTCTACGGACAAAACCGTTTCAAACATTAGCCTTGGTCCTTCCTGAATATATTGTCCCATTGAATGAAGATCTGTTGTAAAACCTACACCTGCAGGGAAAATACCCTTATTCTCCTTCCCTTCACTTTCACCATAAAGTTGTTTCCACCATTCGGTGAAATAAAACAGGCTAGGCAAGTAGTTCACGAGAATCTCAATCGTTTTCCCCGATTGATACAATGCATTGCGGATAGCTGTATACTGGATGGCCGGATTCTTTTCCGGATCAGCTGAAAGAAGACATGTGTTCATCATTGAGTACGCTCCAGCTATCAGTTTGTCCACATCAAATCCCGCTGCAGCAATTGGAAGCAGACCAACTGGTGTGAGTACCGAATAGCGGCCTCCAATGTTATCGGGAATCACAAAGGTGGAATAACCTTCTTCATCTGCCAACTTTTTTAATGCCCCCCGTTTTGCATCGGTAATGGCGAAGATCCGTCCGGCAGCTTCTTCTTTCCCATACTTTTTTTCAAGATGTGATTTGATTACTCTAAATGCAACAGCAGGTTCAGTAGTTGTTCCCGATTTTGAGATCACTGCGACACTGTAATCGTATTGTCCAAGGACTTCCATCAACCCGGCATGGTATTCTTCACTAAGGTTTTCGCCTGCATAAATGACGACAGGGTCTTTCCTGTCGTGCATGAGAGAATGGAAAGGATGGCTCAGGCAATCGATAATGGCCCTTGCACCAAGATAAGATCCGCCAATCCCAATGACCACCAATAGTTTCGATTGGGTTCTTATCCTTTCGGCGTCGGATTTGATTCGATGAATTACGGAAGAGTCCATCTCTTCAGGTAATCTTAACCATCCTAGGAATTCCTTACCTTTACCGATCCCGTTAACCAAAGAATTATGCACCAATACCAGATCAGTTTCGTTTTTTTTTATCCTTTCTTGACTGGTAAAGGGAATTGCTTTACTTATATCTATTTTCATTAAATAATAATTTTTGTTGAAAAGCAAAGTTGTAAAATATAATGGGAACCTGAAAAAAAATGTGTCCACCGTAGTGGACACATTACTCAATCAATAAACAAAACTTTACATCAGGTCACTCGCACAAACTTATATAAGCCAAAAAAAAATCACTGGTATTGAATTTGTTCTTTTTCATTTTCCAGTACAGCAAAGATAGTCTGGAAAAGGCGCTCTTACTGTTAAGGAATATTAATTTACGTTAAAAATTGTTAAAAATTCAAGATAAAATTAGTGTACATTTGTATTTATGAACCGCAAGATTATCATATTCACTATTATTGTAATGACCATAGCATTAATAGGGTTGATGGGAATTCAGATTTATTGGATACAAAATGCCACAGAAGTAAAAGAGGCAACTTTTCAACGTACGGTGACAGATGTTCTGGGAAAGGTGGTAAGCAAAATTGAAAAATTGGAAAAGAGGAAGGCTTCGGAAGCGAATCCATATGAAGGAATGCTTAATTTCAACCGCCATTTACTCTACGAACGTTTTATCACCGAATCTCAATTGGACTCTATAATATTTCTCGAGTTAAACAACCGTGGTATTGACACCCGTTTTGAATTCGGCATTTATAATCCTGAAAAAGATTTATTCCTGGTTGAAAAAGATCCATGGATGCGTAAAACACTGATTGAGAGAGGATCTGCTGCCAAGCTGTTCGTAAGCGATATGTTCACTTCACCTGAATACCTTCTTCTCTATTTTCCTAATGAAAAGCAATTTCTTCTTACTGAACTTTGGGGAATGTTGTTGATCTCCATCATTCTTATCATCGTAGTTGTTTATTCATTTACATACACCATTACTACTATTTTTCGCCAGAAGAAATTATCAGAGATGAAAAATGACTTCATCAACAACATGACACATGAATTTAAAACACCCATTTCTACTATTTCGCTGGCATGTGAAGCGTTGAGCGACCAAACAATAAAGAGGTCACCTGAATTCACAGAAAATTACATCAGTATCATTCTTGAAGAGAACAAGCGCCTTGCCACTATGGCCGAAAAAATTCTGCAAACTGCAGTGATTGAGAAAGGACAGCTTAAGATAAAGAGGGAAAGCATCAATCTTCATGAAATAATCACTGACGTTATCAAGAATATCAGAATACAGGTTGAAATCAAAGACGGGATCATCCGGAAACAATGTAAAGCAATAAATCCTGTCCTATTGGGCGACAAAGTGCATATTACCAACCTTGTTTACAATCTCCTGGATAACGCAAACAAATATTCTCCCCGTAAACCCGTTATTATTGTAAGAACTGAAAACACTTCAAACGGGATTTTCCTTACAATTGAAGATCATGGAATTGGGATCAAAAAAAGCGAACAAAAGAAGATTTTTGATAAACTCTACAGGGTACCTACAGGAAATATTCAGGAAGTGAGGGGGTTTGGATTGGGTCTCAGTTATGTAAAAGCCATTGTGGAAGAACATCGTGGGAGGATATCGCTCGATAGTGAAGTAGGAAAAGGAAGCACTTTTAAGGTATTTCTGCCATTTACTGAATGATTATTTATGGAAAAAAATCAGACACGCATTCTCCTTGCAGAAGACGACCGCAATCTCGGGAACATCTTGAAAAATTTTCTGGATGCGAAAGGATTTACAACAACTCTCTGTATCAATGGGCAGGAGGCCGTTGATGCTTTTCAAAGGAAAGAATTCGATTTTTGCATCCTTGACATTATGATGCCAGTGAGAGATGGTTTTTCTGTTGCAAAAGAGATTCGCCTCTCTAACCCGAAAATTCCAATCATGTTTCTTACAGCCAAATCATTGCAAGAAGACAAACTAAAAGGTTTTGAATCAGGAGCGGACGATTATCTTACCAAACCTTTCAGTATGGAAGAACTGCTGATGCGGATGCAGGCGATCCTTCGCAGGACAGAAGATTCGGGCAGAAACGCGGAAAATGAGAACACTTACAAGATCGGTAAATACACTTTTGATTTCAACCGGCAAATATTATCAATCAAGGGGAAAGAGCAGAAACTTACTTCAAAAGAAGCCGGACTCCTTCGTTTGCTTTGCGGTAATGCCAATGAAACTCTTGAACGAAGTACTGCCCTGAACAAGATTTGGAACGATGATAGTTATTTCAATGCACGAAGCATGGATGTATATATAGTCAAGCTTAGGAAGTATCTTAAAGGAGACCCAACGGTGGAACTGATTAATGTACATGGTATTGGTTTCAAGCTCGTCATGAACAAATAACCTCAAATGGCAAAGCTTTTTATTGTCCCCACACCCATTGGCAACCTCGAAGATATTACATTCAGGGCAATCCGGATTCTAAAAGAATCGGATATGATTCTGGCTGAAGATACTAGAAAAACCATGATCCTACTAAGGCACTATGGAATAGAAAAAATAGTGTCATCTCATCATATTTTTAATGAACATAAATCTATTCATGCTGTCATCGAAAAGCTGAAGACCGATATCACAATCGCACTCGTCAGCGATGCCGGAACACCTGGCATCTCCGATCCGGGCTTTCTCCTTGTAAGAGAATGTTTGAAAGAAAATATTGTTGTTGAATGCCTTCCCGGACCAACAGCACTGATCCCTGCATTGGTAAATTCAGGCCTTCCATGCGACAGATTTGTCTTTGAAGGATTCCTTCCACATAAAAAAGGAAGACAGACAAGATTGTTGAAACTCGAAGAAGAATCAAACACAATGGTGTTTTATGAATCCCCTCACCGCCTGCAAAAAACGTTAGAACAGTTTGCAACATTCTTTGGGCCTGAACGGCTCGCCTCAGTTTCCCGGGAACTATCAAAGATCTATGAAGAGAATGTAAGGGGAACGTTGGAAGAACTGGGAACCCATTTCAGGGATAAGACTGTTAAAGGCGAAATTGTGATCGTAGTGGAAGGCAAAAAGTAGAATACATTTTATCCTTTTCTCATGTGTGGTCGATATTCTTTTATTTTGGAAGATGAAATGATCAAAGAACGGTTCGGAGTGACTGTCAGAACTGCAATCTACAAAGCTCAATATAATTGTGCTCCAACCCAGAATCTTGCTGTGGTATCTAATGAGAACCCTATGGAACTGAGTTTATATCGTTGGGGGCTCATTCCGTTTTGGTCAAAAGACATTTCAATTGGGAATAAACTCATCAATGCAAGGTCTGAAACCATTCTGGAAAAATCTTCATTTAAAGAATCCTTCAAAAACAGAAGGTGCCTGGTGCTGAGTGACGGTTTTTTTGAGTGGAAGAAAGGGAAGGTAAAAACTCCCTACCGAATTACAAAGTGGGATGGATCTGCCTTTGCCATGGCAGGGATTTGGGATAAATGGATCGACCCTCAGGGAAAGGAAATAAAATCTTTTGCTATTCTTACAACAACACCTAACTCTTTGATGGAAAAAATTCACGACCGAATGCCGGTCATCCTGGATGAGAACTCAGAGAAAAAATGGCTAGGGAATACTACTCAGGAAGAGTTGATTAAAATGATGAATCCCTGTGATAGTGATACATTAATAGCCTATCCGGTTTCTCCAAAGGTAAATTCGCCACGCAATGATTCACCTGATATTTTGAAACCTGTTGGAGACTTGTTTGATTAATCAACCATCAGATTGCATCCGCGCAGATCGCTGAAATCAAATCGTCCCAGAACCTGGAAAGATCCATCATGATTAATTTTCCCAAGATCCTGCAATGCAATAAAAGAGCAGGAATTATAATTAGCAAGATCGATGATATTGATGCCTCCTGTCTTACCATCAGGAAGAAGGCAGAAGGGGTCATTTGTATCGCGGATCATGACTTTCATCCAGGATGGCGCATTGAAATTCCCATTTTTCTTTGAATAGGCCTGTGATAGCAACTCAGTCATCCCATATTCCGAATGGATTTCTCCGCAGTTAAATCTTGCCGAGAGAAAAGCATGCAATTCTTCTCTGATCATTTCTCTTCTTTTCCCTTTCATCCCGCCTGTTTCTATGATTATTGCATGTTTTAAATCCATGGGGAATTTTTCAGCAAAATCCAAAAGGGCATAACTCAAACCAATTAGAAGGAATGGTTTTCCAGATGATTCCTGTTCTTTGAGTGCCTTTGCCAGAATTTCCTGGCGATTCAGATAAAAACCGGAGACCTCGGATTTGCTTCTCATTATCCATTTTTCAATCATGTAAATGAGAGAAGAATCTGGATTCTGCAGCTGATCAGGAGTCAGTGCAAATACTGTAATCCATTCTAATGATCCGTAAAATCCCTCAAATCCTTTCACCAATGATTCATTATAGACAGATAGATCAACAATATGATGTTGACTACGTTCTATTCCTGTTGTCCCGCTGCTCAGGAAAATTTTTTCGGGTAAAAAGGCCCCTGAAACTACAAGGTGTGTCTTGAAAAAAGAAACCGGAAGAAAAGGGATCTGCGAATAATGTATAATATTCCCGGGGTCAACCTTAAGTACACAAATATACTTTCGGTATATTTCATTTCTTTCAAACTGAAAATGAAAAATATCCAGGGCGACAATATTAAAATCGTCCTCATTCAAGGGTTCAAAAATTCTCTCATTAAATTCCATTTTCTTTTTACTTACCTGATCCTGACCTAAAAAAGTTGTACTTTTATAGCCTGAAACAGATTTGAATTCCACTTCCTGCAAAGGTAAGATTTCGTGAAGATAATATTTTGAACAAGATCAATCATGAAAAAACAAATCTTCTTTTTTCTTCTCTTGATTGCAGTAATTCTTTCAATTTCCTCTGGGTGTATGAAAAAGCAGGTCTTCTCTGATACACCTGAAATATCCTATGTCGGATTAGAATTAACCTATGATTCAGCCCGGTTTGTGAGAAAAGGCATTCTGACAATTTCTTATCAGGATGGAGACGGGGACATTGGCCTCGGGACTGGTGATACATTCCCTCCATATCAGAAGAATGGGCCCTATTACTATAATTATGTAATCACACATTTTGAAAAACAAAACGGAGTCTTTCGTCAGGTTTTTGACTCGATCCCTTTCAGCGCAAGAATTCCTGTCTTAACCCCCAATGATCCAAATAAAGCGATCAGGGGATTTATCATGGATACCCTTATTCTTTATCCTCCACCACTTCATGACACCATCAAATTTGAAGCTTTTATTTATGACCGCGCCTTACATAAAAGTAATGTGATCACTACACCTGAAATCATCCTGAGGAGGAAATAGGATAGATGGAACGCATTTACGCCAACAGGAAATTTATTGTCATCGGACTTTTTTGTATCATTGGATTGGCGTTTGTTGTGCGACTTTTTTTTATCCAGATCGTGGCGGATAAATACATCCTTTCGGCCAACAACAATGTGTTGCGATATATCACACAATACCCGGCCAGAGGCCTGGTATACGATCGTTATGGAAAATTGCTTGTTTATAATGAGGCAGCTTACGACCTTATGGTCATTCCTACACAGGTAAAAAACATTGACACTGCTGAGTTATGCCGCCTTCTTGAGATTGAAAAGAAAGATTTTATTGAACGGGTTGAAAAGGCCCGGATTTATTCTCCTTATCGCCCATCAATTTTTGAATCACAGATCACACGTGAAAATTACGGTTACCTTGAAGAAAAGATGTTTCGGTTCCCTGGTTTTTTTGTTCAACCACGTACACTTCGTAAATACACTTTTCCTGTTGCAGCGCATTCCCTCGGATACATTGGAGAAGTAGGCCCGGAAATTATTGTAAATAATGCATATTATAAATCCGGGGATTATATCGGTATCAGCGGTATCGAAAAATCTTATGAAGAAATACTCAGAGGGAAGAAAGGAATGAAGATCCGTGTTGTAGATGTGCTTAACCGCGACAAAGGAAGCTTTCAGGAGGGAAAATACGATACGATTGCTTTCGCAGGGACCGACCTTTTTTCATCGCTCGATGCCGATTTACAAGCCTATGGTGAACAGCTTATGACAGGAAAGAAAGGTAGTATTGTGGCCATCGAACCTTCCTCTGGAGAGATTCTATGCATGATTACCAGCCCTTCATATGATCCGAATCTTCTTGTTGGAAGAATACGAAAAAAGAATTATGTCAAACTCCTGGAGGATTCAATTATGGTTCCTCTGTTCAATCGTGCCCTGATGGCCAGCTATCCACCAGGTTCAACATTCAAACTTGTGGATGCCCTTGTTGGACAACAGGCAAGTGTTTTAACTCCAGATACCAGATATAGCTGCCCGGGTGGTTTCCCGTTGGGAAATGGTAAAAAGGTTGCCTGTCATAATCACTTCTCCCCTCTTGATCTTCGCCAGGCAATCCAACATTCCTGTAATACTTATTTTTGTCGTGTATTCAGGTCAATCATCGACAAGAAGCCCTTTACATCAACCCGCGAAGGATATGAAGCTTGGAGGAATCTTGTATTGAGTTTCGGACTAGGTCATAAAATTGGTATAGATTTACCAGGCGAACTGAATGGGAACATTCCAACTTCGACTTATTATGATCGTTATCACGGGAAGAACCGCTGGACCTCAATGGCGATTATCTCCTTAGGTATTGGACAGGGGGAGATCGGGATAACACCACTTCAATTGGCTAATCTTGCAGCAATTATTTCCAATCGTGGATTCTATTATACTCCGCATATTATTAAAGCAATCGGGAAAAAAGATAGCATTATAAAGGAATTCAGTGAAAAGCATTATTGCAAAGTTGATCCTCGGTATTTTAGTATCGTTGTTGAGGGTATGGATGATGTTATGCAGTCAGGAGGAACCGGATCGGGGTCAAAAGTTGATGGAATAGAGATTTGTGGAAAAACCGGAACAGCACAAAATCCGCATGGAAAAAATCACTCTATCTTCATCGCTTTTGCTCCAAAAGACAATCCGAGAATTGCTGTTGCCGTCGTGGTAGAAAATGCAGGCTTTGGAGCTACCTATGCAGCCCCTATGGCTTCACTTATCATCGAAAAGTACATTAATAGGGAAATCAAGAGAAAGAATGTTGAACAGAGTATGATCACTGGAAAAATTCTGAATCAGGGAAATGTTATCGACCAATGAGAGAGCGAAAAAGCGGATTTGAACACATTGACTGGTGGCTGGTAATAATTTTCCTGCTTCTTGTGACCATCGGGTGGATTAACATCTATGCAGCCGTGTTCGATGAAAATCATATCAGCATCTTTGACATGCATGTGAAATACGGGAAACAGATGGTTTGGGTTCTTTCTTCACTTTTCCTTGGATTTATTATCATTTTAATTGATGGAAAATTTTTCTCACAATTTGCCTATCTGATCTATGTAATTTTTATCATTCTATTGATCGCCGTCATTTTTTTTGGAAAAGAGATCTATGGCTCAAAATCATGGTTCATGTTTGCAGGTATTGCATTGCAACCTGGTGAATTTGCCAAAATGGCAACGGCTCTGGCTTTGGCAAAGTTCCTCAGTAAAATTGAAGTAGATTTAAGAAAAAGAAATGATCTGTTTGCAGCATTAGGCCTTATTTTCCTACCTGCCTTTCTCATTTTTCTGGAACATGATACTGGCTCAGCCCTTGTTTTCCTTGCCTTTATTTTTGTCCTTTACAGAGGTGGACTATCTGAGAAACTTGTTATCGGGCTTGTTCTGGTTCCTTTGTTGGGAGTAATTTCCCTGCTGATCAATAAACTAATAATTCTTGGTGCCCTCTTCATGATTGCATTGTTGTTCTTTCTCCAATCAAAAAGAAAGTTTCGTGATATCTTCCTGATCTCTCTTATATACCTTGCTTCTGTAGGTTTTGTTTTTTCGGTGAATTTTGCAGTGAATCACATTCTGGAACCACATCAACGAATACGTATAAATGTGCTAATCGGAAAAGATCTGGACCTGCAGGGAGCAGGCTACAATGTGAATCAGTCGCTTATTGCTATTGGTTCAGGTGGTATATGGGGAAAGGGGTTTCTTAAGGGTACCCAGACCAAGTACAATTTCGTGCCTAAACAAAGTACTGACTTTATCTTTTGTACTGTCGGAGAAGAATGGGGCTTTATTGGCAGTTTGGTCGTGATCGGACTTTTTATTGCTTTACTTGTCCGCATTATTATTGTTGCAGAAAGGCAACGGTCGAAGTTCAGCCGATTCTATGGTTATGGGGTAGCCTCCATCATCTTTTTTCATTTCACTATAAACATAGGAATGACGCTCAGCTTAATCCCGGTAATCGGTATTCCGCTTCCGTTTTTCAGTTATGGGGGTTCCTCACTCTGGGCTTTTACGATCATGTTGTTCATTTTTATCCGCCAGGATTCGTACCGATATGAATTACTTTGAAAAACCGTCAAGCATTACGCATTACTCTACATTTGAAAATACGCAAAAAAGGATGGCTTCTATATCAATAACTGAGGATATGCGATTGCAACATTTTAGAAATTTATGATATTTTGCTTGTTTTGTAAGGATCATATTTGTATCTTTATTGCCTGATAATATTGAAATGGGTAATCATCCATCCAAAGGGAATTTCTCCCAAAGAGTGAGTAAAATTAAAGGAAGAATTTTTTGCTTTTGACGAACATTTGAGCGAACTCACGCCGAACTCACGCCGAACTCACGCCGAATATACACCGAACTCACAAAGAACCTAAATAAAAGGAAAGATGAAGGATAGGTGGAGCTATGAGGATATGAGAAAGAAAGTTGTTAATTAAACGACATTGAATCGTAAATCGTAAATACCTAAGTTCCGTCCAGGGCCAACATCCCGGTTACAATGGTCTTTTTCCCGACCTTCCGGAAAATAACATAACCAATCCTTCCACGCAACATTCTTGGAATTACATTGTTGTTTGCTATTGCCCTAATTTAGGTTTATAAAATCTTCCTTAATCGGCTTTCAACCCAAAATGTATTATGTAAAACGGAATTATTTTTCAACAACCCACCATTTCACCATTTTGCTATCTTTGATTCTTCTTTTTTCGACAAAATGTAACATTTCATCATTGAAAACGTCATATATTTGTTAGAAATTATTGTATTTTATTCATTAAAACTTTCATCATGAAATTAAAATTGATGCTCCCTATCATTCTCTTGATAATGGGTACAAGGGTTTGCTTGGCCCAGGAAGTAAAACTTGAAGACATTCTTGACTCTTATTACAAAACGATTGGTATCGAAAAGATGAAAGATTGGCAAACAATCACCAGCACTGGCAAAACGATTGTGCAGGGAATGGAATATCCATTTACTGTTAATCTTAAGCGTCCCGGAAAGATAAGAGTTGAAGTTGAAGTACAGGGAAATAAAATGATCCAGGCTTTTGATGGAAAACAGGGTTGGAACATTACACCCTGGTCAGGCTCTTCCACACCTCAGGATATGACCAGTGATGATTTAAAAAATATGAAAAGTCAAGCAGATATGGAAGGAGATCTTTATCATTGGAAGGAGAAAGGACATAATGCCGAATTAATTGACAAAGAAGATCTTGAAGGTTCATCAGTATATAAAATTAAATTGACAAAGGCAGATGGGGATATTGAAACCTGGTTTATCGATGCAGACAATTATGTGCCTATTAAGATGTCTGCTAAAGTCAAGGTTCAGGGTAATGAAACCGAAAGTGAATCCCTCTTTTCAAATTACACCGAATTCAACGGTGTATTAATGGCCAAAATCACAACAAACAAGTTCAAAGAACAGACTGTTTCCCAAATCGAAATAGCAAAAGTCGAAATCAATCTTCCAGTGAGTGATAGCCTCTTTGTCAAGCCGGTGAAAAAATAATCATCAAATAAGCCTTATAATCACAGATCTATGATCCGTACAATATTTATTTGTGTATTCGCCATTTGTGCCCAACTGGTTCTGGCACAACTAAAGGTGGATGAAAATACATTTGGTGACATCAAAGCACGTCAAATTGGCCCTGCCACGATGAGTGGAAGAATCTCTGCTTTGGATGCAGTTGATAAGAATCCTTCCATTCTATATGTGGGAGCGGCAAGTGGTGGATTATGGAAATCTAAGAACTTCGGAACCACATTTAAGCCTGTTTTCGATAAATATAATCAGTCGATTGGGATAATTTCAATCGATCAGAATCATCCTGATACGGTTTGGGTTGGAACTGGGGAAGTTTGGGTAAGGAATTCCACTTCTGTCGGTGACGGTATTTATAAAACATATAATGCCGGTGAGACCTGGAAGAACATGGGGCTGGAAAAAACGGAACGCATTGCAAAGATCGCTATTCATCCAAAAAATCCTGATGTCGTTTTCGTTGCAGCCTTGGGAAATCTATGGAATCCAAGTATAGAAAGAGGATTATTTAAAACTTCCGATGGAGGGAAAACCTGGGAAAAAATACTATACATCGATGAGAATACGGGTTGTTGTGATGTGGTCATCGATCCAAATGAACCAAATATCTTGTATGCCGGAATGTGGGAATTCAGGAGAACTCCATGGTCTTTCAGTTCGGGAGGGAAAGGGAGCGGGCTCTTCCGATCATCAGACGGGGGAAAAACATGGTCAAGAATCACAGCTGGCCTCCCTTCTGGTATTCTTGGCAGGGTGTCGATTGCCATTTCACCTGTAAGAACCGGCCTCATTTATGCGCTGATTGAAGCGGAGAAAACCGGATTGTACCGGTCAGGGGATAATGGGATCACATGGAGTCTCGTTTGCCAGTCGGAAGCCATTAATGACAGGCCATTCTATTTTTCATTCCTGGCCCTCGATCCATTGGACACAAATATCGTCTATAAGCCCGGCTTTAGTTTGTTTAAAAGCACAGATGGCGGAAAGACCTTTGGTTCTGCAGCTGTAGAGGGCGGAAACTATCATGGTGATTGTCATCCGGTTTATATTGGTAAAAAAGATCCTAATCTACTCTATATGGGTACCGATGGAGGTGTCTATTTTTCCATGGACAAGGGAAACACATGGCGGTTTATGCGGAATCTGCCGGTTTCCCAGTTTTACCATGTAAGTATTGATATGGCAGAACCATATAACGTTTATGGTGGACTTCAGGACAACGGTTCCTGGTATGGTCCATCCACCTCATCGTATGGTATTTCAAACAGTAGTTGGAAAAGTGTCGGTTTCGGAGATGGATTTTATGTGTATTGTGATAAACTGGATTCTACTATTCTTTATTGGCAATTTCAGGGGGGGAAGATCGCAAAGTATTCATTGAGGACAGGGGAATATAAATCACTGATTCCTTTCAGGGATAAAGAAACAAAAGAGTTACGCTTCAATTGGAACAGCCCAATGGTATTCAGCCCTAACAGGAATACGTTTTATACGGGAGCACAATATCTATACAAGACCAGCAACCGTGGTGATACCTGGAACAGGATCTCTCCTGATCTTACTACTGATGATCCGAAAAAAGAGAAACAGGAAAAATCAGGTGGCCTCACAATCGATAATTCATCTGCCGAAAATCACTGTACTATTTATACCATCAACGAATCACCTCTCGACAGCCTCATTATCTGGACAGGCACCGATGACGGGAACCTACAGGTCACGGCTGATGGTGGAAAAACATGGTCGAACGTCGTAAAGAATATACCGGGATTACCTTCAAATACCTGGTGTTCATATGTGGAGCCAGGTCATTTTGATAAAAATACTGTTTATGTTACTTTTGACGGACACCGGATGGGTGATAAAACCCCATATATTTTTAGATCTGCAGACCTGGGAAAAACATGGCAGAAACTGGCTGATACATCGATAAAAGCGTATTGCCATATCATCAAAGAAGACCTTGTTAATCCTGAGCTGCTTTTCCTTGGAACTGAATCCGGTCTTTATATTTCCATCGACAAAGGAAAGAATTGGGCGTACTTCAAAGGCAACATTCCAAAGGTACCGGTAATGGATATGGTTATTCACCCGAGAGATAAGTCTTTGGTTCTGGCAACACATGGAAGAGGGATCATGATTATTGATGACCTGACTCCATTCCGGCAACTATCACAAGAGATCCTGAATACGGATGTAAAATTCCTTAAAACAAAAGACTATGTGATCAAGGAAACATCATATACACAGCAATGGTCAGGTGATGATGAATTCATTGGACAAGTCCAGGAAGAGTCAGCCCCCATTTTGTACTTTATGAAAAAGCGTCATATCTTTGGTGATATACACATTGAGATCTATGATCAGGAAGGAAAGTTAATAAAGAAACTTCCGGCCGGAACTCATAAAGGGATCAATCAGGTGAATTGGACAATCCGCATGAAACCGCCCAAAGTACCTGTCTCTCCTCAGATGGAAGGAGAAACGATGATCGGCCCGAATTATTCTCCCGGAGAATATACTGTGAAACTAATCAGAAATAACGAAGTGTCTGAAACGAAAATAAAACTCCTTCCTGATCCGAAATCTATTTATTCACTTGAAGACCGCGAACTCAGACAAACGACCCTGATGACAACATACAATCTGCTTGAATCGCTTGCCTATCTCGACAGGCAGACAAAGGATATTCGTGATAAAACAAAAGCTCTTGTTAAAGACGTTCCTAAATTACTCAGCAGAAAGCTTATAGTTATCGCCACAAGGATGGATACCCTTCACATGAAATTGGTTTCAACTGAAGAAGGTAAGGTCACCGGAGAAGAGAAACTCAGGGAAAAGATCGCTTTTATTTATGGCTCTGTCATTAGTTATCCTGGTAGACCAACAGATTCACAAGTTTCAGGGTTGAAAATTCTAAATAATGAAGTTGACGCCATAAAAGCAGAAGTAACTAAGTTCCTTGCAAGTGACTTGATAAAGATAAATCAGGAATTGATCAAACTCATGAAGCATGAAATTCAAGTCATTACAGAGGAAGAATTTCAAAAAGAACCATAAATTTCACGGTGAAAAGAGCTTATGTTGCAGAATCGCCTAATATAGATATCGATACTTCACCCAATTAATGAAAATAGCGAGGTTTGTTCCAGAATTTCATATGTGTTATCCCTGATCTTCTTAAATACCTTACGGATCTGGCAAGATTCTTCATCTTTACAGAATTCACAAGGTTGATAAGCCTTCTCAGAAATACAATACATCATTGCAATGGTTCCCTCGAAATGCCGGACGACCGTAACAAGTTGTATTTCTTTCGGATCATGTAAAAGATAATAACCACCTGATTTCCCCAGGCGGCTTCCCACAATCCCTAGTTTTTTTAATTCCTGAAGGATATTTTCCAGGAATCGTTGAGGAAGATTTTCACTTTTTGCAATCTCGCTTATCAGGATGGCTCCATTGCCATATTCTTTAGCAAGTTTGGTTAGTGCCAACATTGCATAGCGGGTCTTTTTAGATAAGATCATCATCCCTTTTTACTTATTTCGTTTAACTTGTCCAGATCATTAATTATGATTTTCTTTCCATCAAGCGTTATGATCCCCTCTTTATTAAATTTCGAAAGGGTCGTAATCACATTCTCATGCGAACAAGCAGCAAATTCAGCAAGTTCTTTACGTGTTATGATAAATTCATCGGGATTTTTATGATAAACATCATTCCACAGATAAAGCAGGATATCGGCAATTCGTCCATTTACCTGATTATGGGCCATACTGATGAAATTAAAAATTGATGCCTGAAACATTTCCATTGTTCGCTCACACATGGCAAGTATAAAATCGGAATGTTTCAAAGCAATATTCCTCATGGCTTTACTATCGATCAGGCAGATCTCACAAGACTCCAAGGCGACCAACGAAAAAATATTCGTCTCTTTGAAAAACAGGTTGGCAGCTCCAAGTAACTTCGGTCCGGAGACGACTGTCATAATGTAATTCTTCCCCGAACTATATTGGTAGCTAAATTTCACGATCCCTTTATGAAGAAAAATAAGGTGATGTGATTTCGCTCCCTGTTTGAGGATGGTCTCTCCTTTTTCAAAGCGAAGCTGAACCGAAGTCCGTCGAAGTAACTCAAAATCTTCTGCCGGCATATAATGAGAAGATAAGATCCTGAAAAGGCACTGCTGACAGTCATAGAGTTGCCGGGTTTCTTCAATCATAAATGAAACATGTTAATTAATTAATAGTTAAATATGAAAAATTTAAGGTTGGGCATTAATTTATCCAAGGCAAATGTACACTTTTCCGGTGTTCTTAATGTATAGTTTTGCAAAAAATAGTTTTTATATGGAAGTACAAAAAATAACAATCCGTGGCGGTTATGGAAAAGATGGTTTAAAAGAGCCTGTCGACAATCTTGAATTAAAGGCCGGAGATATCATCAGTATTGTTGGGCCAACAGGTTGTGGAAAAACGACACTGATCAACGACATTGAACTTTTTGCAAATCAGAACACCCCTTCTTGCCGGCAGATATTGATCAATGATCTTCCTATCCCTGATGAGTTCACATTAGACCCTTCTCAACACCCCATTGCGCTTATTTCTCAGCACACCAATTTCCTTAGCGACCTGCCAGTCGGTGAATTTCTCGCTATTCATGCAAAGATCCGTGGGGCAGAGAACATTGAAGATGTGGTGAACGAAACTATTGAATTTGCCAACCAGTTGACTGGGGAAGCCATCGTTAAAGAAACCGGGATGACAGAGCTATCTGGCGGTCAAACGCGTTCTCTGCTGATCGGCGATGCAGTAGTAATCGGTAATTCACCTATCATTCTCTTGGATGAAATTGAAAATGCAGGAATCCATAAGACAAAAGCGCTTGAATTACTGAAAAGATATGATAAACTCTTTGTTTTCGTGACCCATGATCCTACTATTGCTTTGTTATCAGATTACCGTGTGATCATGAAAAACGGCGCCATGCAGAAGATTGTTCATTCAAATCCTGAAGAAGTGCCTGCAGCCGATGCCTTGCGGAAAATGGATAATGCCATCCTGTATTTCCGCGGACTTATTCGTGAAGGGCAAGAACTGACAAAAGAACACCTTGAAAAAATAAATCAATAAAAATATGAAACTAGTTATTTTAGCAGGCCCTCCAACCTGTGGGAAAACCACAGTCATCCGGCAAGTCATCCGAAGGATGATAAAAAATGGGCATAAGCCGGCATATATGAAGATCGATGTTCTCTTTGCTGATGAAGACGAGATAATTAAGAAAGAATTTGGGATTCCCACTTATAAAGTTTATTCCGGGGAACTTTGCCCCGATCATTGCAATGTAGTTGTGTTGGATGAAGCTGTTGAATGGGCTGAGAAATCAGGTGCAACTTACTTGTTTGTCGAAACAGCTGGATTGTGTCTAAGGTGTTCACCCTATGTTGAAAATTCACTTGGGATAGTCGTTCTTGAAGCTACGAGTGGCATGAATCTGCCCAGAAAAGTGGGGCCCATGCTTACGATAGCCGATATTGCCGTGATCACAAAGATCGATCTTGTTTCGCAGGCCGAACGAGAAGTTTTCCGTTACGGGGTGACCCAGGCAGCACACGGTGTTACCGTGATGGAAAGCAATGCACTCTATGGTATTGGAATTGACCCTATCGTTAGGCAAATAGAAAAGATTCAGGATGTTGAAATGCCGATGTTCCTACGTGGGAATCCACCAGTCGGGACCTGCACAATTTGTGTCGGAAAAAAAGAAATCGGTGCTAAAAACCATTTTGGAGTTCTCCGGACGATGGATCAGGAGCTCTTTTATGTGGGAGAATAATAATGAAAAGGGTCTATCTTGATAATGCTGCTTCAACACCCGTTGATCCCTTGGTTCTTGAAACCATGAACCATACTTTTGTGGATTGCCACGGGAACGCATCAAGCATTCATTCAAATGGCACTCAAGCGAAAGAAAGGCTGGAAAATGCCCGTTTCAGACTTGCATCTATCCTGAATTGTCATCCTGAAGAATTGTATTTTACTTCTGGTGGAACAGAAGCCAATAACTGGGCATTAAAAGGATATGCTTTTGCAAATCGGTCAAAGGGAAACCATATTATCATCTCCGCGATCGAACATGATTGTGTGCTTAATACCTGCAGATGGCTTCATCAACAGGGTTTTTTTATCACTTTGCTTCCAGTTGACGAATCAGGTATCATTGATCCTGAAACGGTGAAAGAATACCTCACAAATAAAACAATCCTGATTTCTGTAATGCATGTCAATAATGAATTGGGCACCATTCAACCCATAAGGGAAATCGCAAAAGTGGCCCATGAAAATAATACACCATTTCATACAGACGCCTGTCAATCATTTGGGAAAATCCAGTTGGATGCTGAAACCCTGAAAGCCGATATGATCTCAATAAATGCTCATAAAATCTATGGACCAAAAGGTACAGGAGCATTGTACATAAGAAATGGCACACCGATCGAACCATTACTGCACGGTGGTGGACAGGAAAGAGGATTAAGATCAACAACAGAGAACATTCCAGGGATTGCAGGTTTCGTCAGGGCGGCAGAAATATGTCATTCCTTGCAAGCGGAAGAGCAACAAAAGATAGCCCTACTTAGCGATCATCTCATGTTGCGGTTATCAGATGAATTTGAGAATGTATATTTCAACGGGAATCAGCAACAGCGGGTTCCGGGGATCGTGAATTTCGCTTTCAGCGGTCAGGAAGGTCAAGCCATCCGACTCCTCCTTATGCTTGATGAGGAACTGATTTCGGTCTCTACTGGTTCTGCATGTTCATCTAATCACTCAGACTCAGGAGGATCGCATGTATTGAAAGCCATTGGAAGAGACCCGGTAGAAGCACGTGGTGCAATAAGGGTCAGCATTGGTCGATTTAACACGGAAAAAGACATTGATCAATTTTGTGATGCCTTATTCCGGATTATGCATAAACTCCAATCTAATTAATCATTTAAAAATAATTTTTATGTCAGAAGAAATGCTCAAAATTAACACAGCTATATCAGAGAAATTACCCATGCTCGATTGTGGTGCATGTGGATTTAAAACCTGTGATGAATTTGCCACCATCTTGCCGGATAGTCCTGAGGAAATAAAACGCTGCATTCACATGAATGGAAAGAATAAAGCAACCAATGGGGCCAGCGTTCTGCATCGTCAGGGAATAGCTGAAAAAATGGGTTGGATTGATAATTTACAACGACCATTTGACTTTATCCTCGATTGTTTTGAGAATGAGCCAGGTCCAAGGGAAACCATCCTTCCATATAACCCAGCTTTAGTAAAAGAACTTGGCGTTAAGAAAGGAGATATCATGATAGGGCGTCCAATGGGAATGTCCTGTGGGTGTCCAATAACCCACTGTGGCATTGTTACAGATACCGACCCCCGGAATGGTGTCATCAACTGGTGTGTAACCGGCCCGTTAAGGCCACGTAGCGAAGGTTTCATTGATATCGGATACTATGTTGCACAAGCCTATGACGGATTGATCAAGGAAGCAAAAGAAGAAATCAAACTTGGCTTAAGATACTGGTTCCTGCCACGGAGGTGCATGCTCCAATGGAGGCACAGTGGACTTGTAAATGCCGTTACCCGGATGAAAGATGGAGGCTATAAAGTGAGGATAGAAGGACTGTTTATTGGTTAGATCCAGAATGACTACTGTAGTACTTCGATGAACAAATCAAGTATTTTATATAAGAATTTTAGCAACCCTACTTGATTTTTTAGGTAGAATTACTTAGCTTTGCCAATTCTAATTATTTCATTTTCATTGGGAAGTTAAAACTACTTATCGATGGCCGACAAAACGAAAATAATGATCGTAGAGGATCATGATCTTTTCAGAAGTGGGCTTAAGAGGGTCATTGATGAAATAAAAGACCTTGAACTTGTTGGAGAAGCAGAAAACGGTCAAGTTTTCCTTCAAGCCCTGCGACAGGCAAATCCAGATATCGTACTGATGGATATAAAGATGCCGGTAATGAATGGCATTGAAGCTACAGAGGAAGCCCTTAAAATAAATCCATCCTTAAAAATTATTGCCCTGACGATCTTCGGGGAAGAAGAATACCTCTTTACCATGATCCAAAAGGGGGTTGCCGGATTCATATTGAAAAGTACATCCATCAATGAATTAGAAAGAGCAATCAAGTTGGTTTCGGAAGGACATCAATATTTCTCGCCTGAGATCAATGGAATTCTGGCAAAAAAGATCAAAGATGACTCATCAATAACACTTCATCTGACAGTTAAGGAAAAGGAAGTACTTCGTTTACTTTGCCATGGATATTCTACTACGGAAATGGCCAAAATTTTATTTCTAAGTAAAAGAACTGTTGAAGGTTACAGGGGAAGGCTTCTGCAGAAAACAGAGCAATCAAACACCCTCAACCTGGTCATATACGCCATCAAAAATAATTTAGTTACGGAACCCTAATCCAGAGAAAGATTCTTTCTGATTTGATCTGTTACCCATTTTGATAGTTTCCTCGCTCCTGAATGGTTCAGGTGATTTTCATCAGCCCAATTATCAGGATTTTCAAATATTTCATGAGGGGGGAGTAGAACATCACCATATTTCTGATAATTCATCATCTCCAATGGCTCTTTTGCAGTTGACCCGTACTCAGGGATATAAAGAAATCTTAACCGGATATGGTTTTCATTGCATAATTGAGATAAGTATCCAAGGTAGAAGCGAGGATAAGTCATATAGAACATCCTTTCCAAATGGTTAAGGTTTTGTTTCGGCTGCATATGTTCCAGCTTCACATTTTCCAGGAAAGATTTAGATGCAGTGTCTTTTGAACCCATGAACCCGAAATCGCCGGTCCTATAGGTCACTAATGAATCGGGTCTGAAATATTGGACTTTGATTAATTTCAGCCTATATAAAAAAGAGTCAAAATAGTCCCGTCCCAGGTCACGGTTAAAAAATGGCGTTGCTAAAAAAATGTCTTTTATATCAGCGATATATGGAAAAACCGGATGACTATAACGATTTTCATCTTCTCTGACTTCCAGATAAAGAACCCTCAGCTTTTTCGCTTTTAGAATTTCTTTAAGTAATACCGGATAAATGTTTACGCCATAACGGCAGTATCCGAAATTTACCACATTGATTGAAGAAGATTTTAGTTGGTTTTCAATAGTGTCATCCATAATTCCATTAATGGTATGTGATGAGCCAAAAAACGCAACATCAACCGGTTTCTCATTGTGGTGAATGCGGTCGAAAAGCCATATCCCATGCCAGGAACAATCTTCGTTAAGTTGAATAAACCTTTGCCTTCTTTCAACCGGAATGAAATAAATCAGCAGAACCAAAGGGATCAAAAAGAAGAGTATGTTAAAAAAAACGCGTTTCATGTTTTCCCAGGTCGATCAATCTAAAACTGAAAATAAATAAATGTGTTGGTTTCGATCCTGCCGTAGTAACATATCAATAAAACCAATAAATAATAGGTTCCCCATCTCACAACCTTTGGCAGATTAACAAATTTCTTTCCGAAATCCATTTTCCGGAAAGAATACTCAAAAAATTCAATGCAAGGAATCAGTATCAAAATAATCCCGCCTTCAAGGAAGGTAACCCCCCGGTGTTGAACAATATCCCGAAGCGACCTGGAAGTCATAAGCAATGATTTATGATCCCAACCTGAGAATAACTGTGAAATAATCCTTATAGCATTTTCAAGACTGGAGGCACGGAAGAAAATCCAGGCAAAACAAACAAGTAAGAATGTAATGCTGATCTCTATCCAATGATAAAACTGAGAGTGTGAAAGAAGCCCAGTTCTCCTAAGAAAACGTTTCTTTGGTTTTTCGATTAGGAATCCGATGACAAGATAAAAAGCAAACAAACCTCCCCAAACAATAAAATTCCAACCTACTCTATGCCAAAGGCCACATAAAAGGAACGTAACTGTAATGGCGATTGAATAAAGATATTTTTCAGTGGAGATTCCGGCATATTTTTCTTTTTTCATTCTGCCTGATAGATCATAGGCCAACGGTAGAAAAATATAATCCCTAAGCCATTGCGATAAAGTGATGTGCCATCGCGTCCAAAATTCTTTTATTGATCCCGAAAGATAAGGGTTGTTGAAATTCCTGCTTAGTCTGAACCCAAGCATCCTGGCTCCTCCTCGGGCAATATCTATATATCCGGAAAAATCCATATAGATTTGAAATGCATAAAGGATCGTGGCAACAACCAAAAGGGGGCCATGCCAATTCACTTTATCATCATAAACTGCATTGACCACAACTGATAGTTGGTCTGCAATCACCAGCTTTTTAAAAAAGCCCCACAACATAAGCCGCATTCCACTAATAAACACATCATAACTAAAATTGTGTTCCTCCCTGAGTTGTGGAATAAAATCATATGGTCTTTCAATAGGTCCCTGGATTAACTTTGGGAAAAAGGATAAATAACATGCAAAATAGCCCAAGTGTTTTTCAACAATAATTCTTCTTCTCTTTACTTCTATCAGGTAACTAATGCTGGTGAATATATAAAAAGAGAGGCCAAGTGGTACAATGATTTTAGACACCAGTTGATCATCAAACCGGGGATTATGAATGCCTGAGAGGATCGTGAACAGGGGTTTAGCATATCTTAAAAAGGCAATCAACAACAGATTGATCATGATCCCAAAGATCATGACTTGTTTTCTTCGCTTATTATTTTCAAAATGATCAATCCATAATCCAAACAGGTAATTTAACAGTATACTACCTACCAGGACAATTGTGTAAGCTGGAACTGAGAAAAGATAAAAAATCAAAGAGGCTACCAACAATAATATCCATCTTCCTCTTTGTGGAATTGAATAAAAAACAAGGATGGTCAGGCAAAAAAAAACCAAAAAATTCAGTGAAGTAAAAAGCATTTTGGGAGCCAAATATCAGATCAAAAGTATCATAATTTTTAAACACTTTAAGAGACTGTTTAAAATTTATTTAGAAATACGATTAACCATCAACCGAATCATGGAAAGTTGGATAAATGCCGTGCCAGACTCGGGCAATCTTTCATAATCTTTGGACAATCTTCGATGAAAAGAAATCCAAGCAAAAGTTCGTTCCACAATCCATCTTTTGGGCAAGACCTTAAAAGTATGTTCTTCCGTCCTTTTCACAATTTCCAATGTCCATTGAAATTGAATACGTACCCATTCAATCAACTCACCCATATAACCACCATCAGTAAAGATTTTCACAATTCCAGTAAGATACTTATCCTTCAACGACCGCATTACAGCTCTTGCTCCAACACTATCATGGATATTGGCAGCATGAATTACGATAATCATGACCAGTCCCAAAGTATCGACAACAATGTGTCGTTTTCTTTCTTTGATCTTTTTACCACCATCAAATCCAATGTCACCTTCACAAATGTTACAAGCCTTTACGCTTTGACTGTCTATTATGCCAACCGATGGAGTAGGCTTTTTTCCGATCCCAGTCCTGATTCTTTCTACCAGAACATCATGCGTTTCTTCTATCAATCCATCTCTTTTCCACTTGCGGAAGTAGTAATAAACCGATTCCCATGGAGCAAAGTCTTTTGGAAGCATTCGCCATTGTGTTCCGCTTTTAGCAATGTAAAGCAACGCATTCATGATTTCATGAAGAGAATATTTTCTCTTCCGCTGGTTAGGGTCAACAATATTTTCAATAACTTGCCACTGGCTTTCGGTCAAATCGGTTGGATAGGTTTTCATAACTGTTTGTTTTTTGGTACATTACAAACTGATGAAAATTTTCAATCGGTTTACGAAGGCCTTTTTACTTTTTATTCACATTCGATTGTTAATCAGTACAGTAATTATTTATCCTTTAATTTTTAAACAGACTCTAAGGTATATATTAACTAATCGGGAACTTTTTTTATCGACAAACCCCTGTTAACTTAGCCTTATGGTCAACAAATTGATAGTTATTCTGGTGTTTTTGTCATTGAACATCGGAGCATTGGCGAATGCGGATTCGGTGAAATTGGACAGTATAACCTACCCTCAAAGAAAATCTGTTCCAATTGACACATTGGTCAAGAACTTTGACAATCTTGTCAAGGTGAGCAAGGATTGCTTCTTGATGGTTGAACAAGGAATGAAGTCAGAAGGAATTATGGTATATATTCGGAAACATTTGGACGTTTTCCTGCCGATAATCGTATTTGTGGTTCTTTATATGGTTTGGCTCAGAAGGAGAGCAAGGGAATAAAATCCCAAAGAACTAATTTTGTTCTTAACCTCAAAAAACGACAATATGCATCCAGAACCATTATCTCCAAAAGATATTTTCAGAGATATCGTTTCAATGTCTTGGTCTTTGCCTTATTTCTTTGATAAAGGGAAGGAATATGAACCCTTAGCCAGGTTTATTTACGAAAAGAAGTATGATATTGAAGTTGGTGATTGGCCTCAAATCAAAGATATCTTGAAAGAAACAGGTCTACAACATTCAAAATTCACTAAATACTTGAAATCCCTGTATCAAGATCTTCGAGAGGAAGAAGATTTTAAAATGGAATTTCTTGAAATCAAATATCGAATTTGGATTAGCAGCCAGTATTCTGGAGGTGTGATGTTCGATCTAACGAACTTACCTGTAGTACCACGTATTGGAGAAAAAATGGACATACCGTATTTTCAAGAGTTTATAGGTCGGACCTCCTTTCATGTGAAAGATGTCAGGCATAGACTAAGAAACGGGTATCAGATGGTAGAAATTGAACTTGCTGAGGGCGATTATAACCTCTTTTGGCATCTACGCTTAGATGAAGCGATTGCCAGGGAAGAAATTCATTGGAGAGAGGTGTTTGACAAAACAACTGACCAATTGAAAGATAAACTTGAGGTTACACCGAAATGGCGAAGAAACTCGAAAACTTAAGAGTAGTATGTTTATTAAAACACAGAATTTTTTAAATCGTCAGTCATCATGATAGATAAAATAATGCTGATATCAATCCCGATTGATGAGTTGAAAGAAATTATCGGACAGGTTGTCGAAGAAAAACTCCGAGAGTACAGTTCCAGCCTCACGCACAAGAAACCGCCTGACAAAGAATTTCTCACGAAGCAAGAGGTTTGTCAAATGCTTCAAGTTAAGGCAGTGACTCTCTGGCGGTATGCAAGGGAGGGTCGCTTAAAACAACATAGGGTGGGAAGAAAAGTGTTCTTTCTTGCAGAAGAAGTGAGAGAGGCACTTATCAAGTAAATTATTTGAGATAGGTAAAAGATGATAAAAATGCAAAATTGGCATTAATCAGGCTTTACGAACCTTGACCATGGCAATTTTTATACTTTTTTCCGCTACCACATGGACAAGAATCATTTCTTCCAACCTTCTTTTCTGCAATAATAGGTTCCTTCTTTGGAACTGGGTGTTTCACGAAGTCTATCACTTCTGATGAAGGGAAACGGTATGAAAATACAGTGTTTTGGTTGAGGTTGGTTACTGCAAAGTCTCCTAAGGTTATTATATCCATACCAATAATTACCCCGAACTGATCTTTGTTTTCACACTCAGTGACACGGACACCTGGGATTATTATTTTATTCGGCAAATAAATATTTATGAGATAAACATTTACAGTACTCTCACCTCCAGCATGTGATGCAATAGTCTTACTAATTGGAAGAATACCGAGTTTATTTACAGTATCCTTTGTAATAACGCTGTTGGTTGCTCCAGTATCCCAAAGGGCTTTTGTGGAAAACAAACGAGTGTCATTTTCAGCGATTGATATTCCAAAAATAGGTTCTGATACCTTAATATCTGTAATCAATTCACGTAAACGCCCATGGTTTGCTGTAACCGTAAACGCAACAGGAGCAAAAACAGGAGTTTGTGACATTTAAGCAAATACTACACGGGAGTGAAAAGATTGGGAATAGTCTCCTTTCCCAGGCGAACAGAATTGGATTAAGAAAGTGCCAAGTTCATGTTCCTTTATAGTTTCAGTATATGCCTGAATCTCGGTATCATAACTACCAATTACGGATTCTCCTTTGATTACAATAAATTTTCCATTGTATTCTTTTACCAGTTCATCCTGATGGTCCAGATAATATTGAAATTCTTTATCAAGCATATGGATATGATTTCGTTGTAAATATAACAAAAATTTCTCAATTTTAGTACTCTTCAAGTAAATTTTCGTTTTTTCAAAATGGTTCAATAGAGGCAACAAAAGTAAAGAAATTATTGAATTCAAAATTTTCTCTTGCTTTAATTAAACTGAAGTTTGACCAAAATAACAAAAATTCTCTATATGATCAATAAAATCAAGTATTTTAACGATATCACTGGCTAATACCAAGTTAAGTGTTTTGGACGACCTTGCTACTACTGTATAAATGTGCTATGCTTATCCATAAACTCAATCAGATCCTTCTTTCGAATTCTTTTAAGACCATCCATATCGATAGCAATCAACTTTTTCTGAGTGATTAACTTATAAACAAACTGTTCGGAGATGATTAAAATCTTCTTGACTTGCATCACTGTCAGTAAATCTTCAATCTCTTCTTTTCTCTGATTTATAAGTCGATCACGCTTGAATTCAAGTTTTTTTACGACACTCTGATATTCTAAAATCTTTTCTTCAATCTTATTTATATCATTCAGATTTTCAAACTCTTCATTACTCATATGCTCTTAACTAATGTGTTAACAGCATCATATATTAAAAGTTCAGAAGGAAGTTTGAAGAACTTTCGAAGCAGTGCGATAAAAGTGCGATAAAGAAAAATAAGAAAGCCCTGAACGCTTAGAGGTTCAAGGCTTTCCTTAGATTTTTATGTGGCATCGACTGGAATTGAACCAGTGACACAAGGATTTTCAGTCCTCTGCTCTACCATCTGAGCTACGACGCCAAATCAGTTTGGGTCGGCAAAAATAGAAAGAATTTTCCAAATTGCAATACCTTTGCCTCAATTTATGGAACTCATCCTTGATCTGGGAAACACAAATCAAAAAATTGCATTGTTCAATGCAGGCAATCTTCTATGGGTTGAAGCAAAAAACAGGTTAACACTTTCCTATGTCAAAAGTATTGTTAAACAAAATCCGGAAATCGAATCGTGTATTCTTTCATCTGTGGTCAGGGTTTCTTCTTCACTTTCAACCTTTCTTGAAAAACATTTCAGATTTATCCTCGTGAATGAATTTACGCCTCTACCTATCCGGAATCTTTATCAATCGCCCGAAACACTAGGGAAGGACAGGCTTGCAGCTGCCGTTGGCGGGTTCAATCAATTTCCTGGTCAGCCGGTTCTTATTGTTAATGCCGGAACAGCGATCACTTATGATTTTGTCACACGGGAAGGTGATTACCTTGGCGGGTTAATTTCACCGGGATTACAAATGCGTTTCCGGGCTTTGCATACTTTTACAAAGGAGCTTCCGTTATTAACATACAGGGAAATTGATTTTCTGACAGGAAGTAATACAGATTCATCTGTTTTTTCGGGAGTTATAAATGGAATGGCCTCTGAGATGGAAGGAATAATTGCCCGGTATCAGTCAGAATATCCCGGAGTCAGGATCATCCTGAGCGGAGGTGATCTGAATTATTTTGTCAATCGGCTTAAAATTAGCATCTTTGCATTACCAAATATTGTGATCTACGGACTCCAACAAATTCTTGCCTTTAATGATAAAAAACCATTGTAATTATCGATTTTTTCTGTCTGCCATTTTTCTGTTTCTATTTTGTTCCCTCACTGCCCAGACAATCATTACTTCTCCTTATTCCCGTTTTGGAGTCGGAGATCTGACTGCCAATGCGAATGCATGGAATTTTGCCATGGGGGAAACAAGTATTGGTTTACGGAGTCCATATCATATCAACTATAACAATCCTGCCTCTTATACTGCCTTTGATTCTACTTCCTTTGTTTTTGAGGGTGGCATTATTTTTAATTATGTGCAGTTAAAAACAAATCTTGAATCCACCAGTCGTACTTATGCATCAGTAGGATACCTGAATTTCGGTTTCCCAGTAACCAGATGGTGGAAAACAACATTGGGGTTAATTCCATTCAGTGATGTCGGATATAATATGTCTTCAGATGAAATCCTGCCATCAGTTGGACATACAGTAAGAGTATATACCGGTTCGGGTGGAATCAACCGTTTTATTTGGGGAAATGGATTTAAGCTTACGAAAAATTTATCAATTGGGATCAATGCATCCTATCTTTTTGGCTCCCTGGTTCGTGAAGCTTCTTCCACTTTCCCGGATTCAGCTTATTACCTTAATTTCAGACAGGATTACAACATTGATGTTAGCGACTTCTATTTCGATTATGGGATTCAATATACTGCAAAACTGACGAAGGATATCAGGCTCACTGCCGGTGCCATTTTTGGAACTACCACTAAGGTCAATGCAAAGACCGATTACTTTGCTACTACTTATTTTACAAGCAATGGCACTGATACTCCCAAGGATACTGTGGAATCTCAGGCAGGAGTGCGCGGAACCATTACCATTCCTTTAATGTATGGCTTCGGCTTCTCTCTTGAAAGACCTGATAAATGGCTTTTTGATGTTGATTACCGTTGGCAGAACTGGAAAAATTATCAGGCATTCGGAGCGAGTGATTCTTTGATAAACAGTTTTCAGGTAAGCGCTGGCGCAGAGATTCTTCCAGATATTAACAATTTTTCAAGTTATTTCAAGCGTGTTCGTTATCGTTTTGGGCTTAATTACAATAGTACCTATCTTGAGCTAAGAGGAAAAAACATAAATGAATATTCTATCAGTGTTGGATTAGGGCTTCCCATCCGTGGAATGAAAACAGCGATCAACATCAGTGCAGAACTAGGGACACGGGGAACGACACAGTCAAATCTGATCAATGAAACCTATTTCAATTTTGTTCTCGGTTTTTCAATTTATGAACGGTGGTTCCTAAAACGCAAGTATTTTTAATCTTGAAACACTCTTCAATCCTATTTTTTTCTTTTTGCGGTATTTTAATTGTATCTCTCTTGCTGCTGGCCGGCTGCGGAAATGATCTCAAGACTGTCAATGCCATTACCCACAACTATACGGGTCCTGCCATGTCGGCAAAAAACATCGAAGTTGTTTTCAGTGACTCTGGTAAGATTCAAGCCAAGGTTTACAGTATTCTCCTAAATCGCTACTCCAATCCTGAGCCTTATATGGAATTTCCTTTAGGGTTTAAAGTCATGATTTTTGATTCGGTTCTTCGAACCAGTACTACCATAAGTGCCAACTATGGGAAAAGAAAAGAATTTGCCCATATCATGGAAGCCAAAGGGAATGTGATCGTCAGAAATGAAATAAAAAAACAGCAGCTCAATACTGAACGGTTAACCTGGGATGAAAACCGCAGGATGATATATACTTCTGAGCGTGTGAAAATCACGACCATTGATAAAGTTGTGTTTGGAAAAGGACTTCGGTCAAACGAATCTTTTAGCGATTATTCCATTCTTCAACCATACGGGCAATTGATGGTCAAAAAAGATTCCATCTGATTTTGGTTGAAGCCTTTGTACTTTCAGGAAAATTCCATAGTTTTGCAAACTCTTAAAAAAATCATTCATAATGGCAATAATTGGAAGAATAAGGAAACATTCAGGGCTTGCTGTAATCATTGTTGGAGTTGCTATCGCAGCATTTGTTGTCGGAGATTTCGGAAAGAAAAGAATGAAAAGCACCAACGAGATCGGATCCGTCAACGGAGAATCTCTTCCCTATCCTGAATTTACAAGCAAGGTAGAAGAAAACATTCAACTCCAGAAGGAGAATGCAGGGAATGATAAAATCACGGATGAGGAAACTTATTCAATCCGCCAGAATACCTGGAATACTCTGGTGAAGGAAGTTCTCATGCAGGAAGAATATGACGCACTTGGGATTACAGTTTCTCCGGATGAACTATTTGACCAGGTTCAGGGTAAAAACCCTCACCGGTTTATCCTTCAGTATTTCAAAGATCCAAAAACAAATGTCTATGACCCGATGTTGGTGAGAAATTACCTGAAAAACCTCGACAATATGGAGCCTAAAAACAAGGAACAATGGCTTCGTTTCGAGAAAGCCATTAAGGACGACCGGATTGAAACTAAATTCAATAACCTCATCACCAAGGGCTATTATATGCCAAAAGCATTTCTTAAAAAGATTTATACAGAAAACACGCAACGTTTATCTGTTCGAATATTCTCCCCTGCCCTTAGTAAGGTTCCAGATAATTCTGTGATTCTGACTGATGCTGATTACCAAGCGTATTATGATAAAAATAAAGATATGTTTTTTCAGGAAGAGCCTACACGCGAGTTAAACTACGTACTCTTTGAAGTGAAAGCCTCTGATCAGGACCGGAAAAAAATTGCTGATGACGTTCAATCGATATACAAAGATTTTATTTCCAGCAGTGATCTGCCCAACTATATCAATGCCAATGGGGACAAGAAATATGACAGTACTTATAAGAAAAAAGGCAGCTTTCCAGGCGTACTTGATTCCACTGCTTATACCTCTAAACCTGGTATTTATTATCCTCCATTTGAGTTGAATAATGCCTGGTACATGGCCAAGCTTCTTGATGTTCAGGAACGTCCGGATACAATGAAGGGATCTCAGATCATGATAACATACGCAGGAAGTCCATTGAAGGACGAAAAGGTGAAACGCACAAAAGAACAAGCAAAATCGAGGGCAGACAGTCTGATGACAGTTCTCAAAAAGACTCCTGATAGATTCCGTGAGTTTGCCTTGACTTATTCCGATTTCCCATCAGCTAAGGATGATGGAGGAGAGCTCAAAGAAATTATTGATGGGCAACCCAATTACGGAATTTTTTTCAATTCCGGACTTAATATGAAGCCGAATGAGATGAAAATTGTTGAAACCAACATCGGATATGCTATTTTTAAGCTTACATCAAAATCCAAACCCATTAAAAAGGCAAAGATGGCTATTTTACAAAGAAACATCGAGCCGAGCAACCAAACATTTCAGGATACCTATTTGAGAGCAAGTGCTTTTGCCGGTCAAAATCTCACTAAAGAAGCCTTTCAGAAAACCTCAAATCAACAGGGCATCCCAAACAGAACTGCTGAAAGTGTTCATGAAATGGACAATTATCTAAATGGCCTCTCTTCAGCACGTGAGGTAGTTCGTTGGGCCTATTCAGAGAACACCAAAATAGGCGAAGTCTCTCCAGTCTTCGATTTATCGGGAAAATACGTTGTTGCCATTTTAACAGGAACTATGGAAAAAGGATACACCCCCATTGAAAAGGTTAAGGAAAGAATTGCACCAAGTGTCCGTAGTGAAAAAAAGGTTGGAATGCTGGCAGATCAAATGACTAAATCCATGCAATCGACAAACAATTTTAACCAGATTGCGATGCAATTTCAAACAAAAGTCGATACTACAAATCTGACTTTCGGCGGCTATAACACTTCACCAGTTGGCCGGGAATTGGAGATCTTAGGACAATTATTCTCATGCAAACGCGGTGAGTTGATCGGACCTTTAAAAGGGAAATTCGGAGCTTATATGGCCATCATCGACAACATCAGCACGGTTACTGAAAAGCAAGATTTTTCAGGAGAGAGAATGCAACAACTGTCAGGTTTTGCAAACCGTGTTAATGGACTGATTTATGAATCAATCAGAAAATCTGCGAAAATTAAAGATAACAGAAGAAACTTCTTCTAAGAACCTCAGCTTTTTTCATTGACCCATCATAAAAAAGACAGCCATTGTGCTGTCTTTTTTATTGAATGATAACGTTGGCATTTTTTATTGCCCACTGTTCCCCGCTTTTAGAATAGGCTTTCAGAACGATCAGGTAAGTGCCTTTTGCAGTATAAATGTGAATTGGGTTAATATCCGTAGAAGAGTGGTTATCACCAAAATCCCAACTATAAGAAGAAGCATTCTGGGAATGGTTAAAAAAAGACAGGGTGTCCGGCACAATCGAATCATTGCTGCTGTGAAATGAAAAGTCTGCAGAAGGAACAACCTCTTTCTTGTAACAGCCGGTAACTAAAAGCAGCAATAAAACGGATGCCAACAACAAAACTTGTTTTTTCATTTATTCAGCAAGTATCAATACTTTATTTTCAAGAACTTCAACCACTCCACCATTGACATCAAAAAAGAGAGACTTTTCGTCTTTTATCTCAATTTTGATCTTCCCTTTACGCAAAATAGATATGAGAGGAGCATGGTGGTTCATTATTTCAAATGATCCATCGTATCCTGGTAATTGAACCAAGTGAACATTTTCTCCTGTGTACAGGATATTATCTGGTGTGATGATGTTCAGTTTCATAATCAAAACAACCCTTATTTATTCTCACTTAGGATTCTTTTGCCTTTTTCAATAGCTTCTTCGATGGTTCCAACAAGGTTAAATGCTGATTCAGGATATTCGTCAACCTCCCCGTTCATAATCATATTAAAACCCTTGATAGTATCTTCAATATTCACAAAAACGCCAGGGATTCCGGTAAATTGTGTTGCGACATGAAAAGGTTGAGAAAGAAAACGTTGAACACGACGAGCCCGATGAACGATCAGCTTGTCATCATCGGATAATTCATCCATTCCAAGAATGGCAATAATGTCCTGAAGTTCTTTGTATCGCTGAAGGATCTTCTTCACTTTCTGAGCAGTATAATAATGATCTTCACCTACGATATCAATTGACAAGATCCTTGAAGTAGAATCGAGTGGGTTAACAGCAGGATAGATGCCCAGCTCAGATATTTTCCTGTCGAGGACTGTTGTGGCATCAAGATGGGCGAAAGTGGTAGCAGGTGCAGGGTCAGTGAGGTCATCGGCTGGGACGTAAACGGCCTGGACTGAAGTAATTGATCCTCTTTTGGTTGAGGTGATGCGTTCCTGCATAATCCCCATCTCTGTCGCAAGGGTGGGTTGATAACCTACTGCTGAAGGCATACGGCCAAGAAGTGCCGATACCTCTGATCCTGCTTGTGAAAAACGAAAGATATTATCGATAAAGAACAAGATATCATGACCGGTTGAATCTTCATCTCCATCGCGGAAATATTCTGCCAGGGTAAGTCCAGACAATGCAACGCGGGCACGTGCTCCGGGTGGTTCATTCATCTGTCCGAACACCAGTGTTGCCTGACTTTGGAGGAGTTCTTTACGGTCTACCTTTGAAAGGTCCCATCCTCCTTTCTCCATGTCTTCCAGGAATTCTTTTCCATACCGGATGACGCCAGATTCAATCATTTCACGCAAGAGGTCATTCCCTTCACGGGTTCGCTCACCCACCCCGCCAAATACAGACATTCCTGCATATTTCTTGGCGATGTTATTGATCAGTTCCATAATGATTACCGTCTTTCCAACCCCTGCCCCGCCAAATAAACCAATTTTACCCCCTTTTGAGTAGGGTTCAATGAGATCAATAACCTTGATTCCTGTGAATAATACCTCTTTTTGTGTAGAAAGATTTTCAAATAATGGAGGTTCCCGGTGGATCGGGTATGTGCGCTCTTCTGAAACTTTCCCAAGTCCATCGATAGGTTTACCAATGACATTGAAGAGCCTTCCTCTGATCTGTTCTCCAATTGGCATAGAGATAGGGCCACCTCTCAATGTAACGTCCATACCCCGCCGAAGGCCGTCAGTAGAATCCATGGCTATTGTACGTACCTTATTTTCACCAATGTCATACTGACATTCAAGAACTATTGCTGTCCCATCATTGTTGATCACTTCAAGTGCATCATAGATATCGGGCAACTTGCTATTTTCATCGAAAGCAACATCCACAACAGGACCGATTATCTGAGCAATTTTTGCAACTTTCTTATATTCCATCTTGCGTTTTTGAAATTTGTACAAAGATAAAAGAAGTCCGCCATTTATAATAATTTTTTATTTGTAAGGTCATTAATTTACCTTAGTTTTGCGAACAATTTGATAATATTAATTTAATAAGAATTTAACTCTTTATGAAGTTTTCTTTTATTTTTTTCCTGATCTTCCTCATTCCTTTTTTTGGTTTTTCACAACACACTATTCCAAATATTATTGATACTGTCGAAACTGATAGCGGAGCTGTCATACTTTATCGTAACCATACATGGGAATATCTTGAAAATGAGCCGGTCATGTTATCGCAGGAAGAAGATTCCACTGGGTTATTCTCACATAGCTGGATTAACGATCAGGTATTTGCATATATGGGGTCAAGTAAGAGGGATTCCATAAAAGATACATTACTCCCATTAATTTCAACCACGAAGAGTTTCCATTCGCCCATTCCAGGAAGGATTTACAGGGGGTTTTCGTATACCCACAAAGGAATGGATCTTTCTCTTAAAAAAGGAGATACTGTCAGGGCTGCGTTCGATGGTGTGGTAAGGTACGCAAAATATAACCGGGGTGGTTTCGGGAACCTAGTGATCCTACGCCATTACAATGGTCTTGAAACCTATTATGCTCATCTTTCAAAACTCAAGGTAATGGTAAACCAGGTAGTGAAAGCCAATGATGTAATCGGGCTTGGAGGGTCGACCGGACGAAGCCGCGCGCCGCATCTTCATTTCGAGGTCAGGTATAAAGACTTGCCATTGGATCCACAAAGAATGATCGATTTCGATAACCATAAGCTTATCTCTGATATTTTACCAATAACCAAAAAAGTCTTCTACCCTGCCGATTATGATGGCAAAGCCGTTTATTACAAGATAAAGTCTGGAGATACCCTTGCACGCATCGCACAAAAATGGCATACGTCTGTAAAAGAATTATGTGCAATCAATAAAATCAAACCAACCACCCTTCTTCGCGCAGGAAGATCGATCCGCGTAAAATAAATGGGAAAAAGATTTGAATGCTAAACTGTTTTTACTTCTTTTGACCCGGAAGTAGTTGAATCTTGTTCTTTCTGAGAAATAAAAAGTTTCCTTTGAAACAGGATCAGCATTAATACACCAATGGTTATTGAAGAATCGGCAATATTAAAAATCGGTCTGAAAAACACAAACTCTTCTCCCCCGTAAAACGGAAACCACATTGGAAACTTTGTTTCTATAACCGGGAAATAGAGCATATCTACTACTTTCCCATGCAGAAACCCTGCATATCCACCTCCTTTAGGAAAGAGTGTGGCAACCTCATTTCCACAAATACCAACCGGGTCATTGAATATCAATCCGTAAAACATGCTGTCGAGGATGTTCCCTATAGCTCCGGCCATGATAAGTGAAATACAAATAATAAGACCGGTGTTTCCATTTTGTTTTATGACTCTATGAAGCCATAAACTTATAATGATTACAGCAAGGATCCGGAATATGCTTAAGAACAATTTCCCAAAATCACCCCCAAATCTCATACCGAAGGCCATTCCTTCATTTTCTGTAAAGTGGAGGTAAAACCAATGCCCTATGATACTATGGGATTCACCAAGAAACATGGTTGTCTTGATAAAAAACTTCAAAGCCTGATCAAGAATTAAAACCAGGATTATAATGAGCGCTGCTTTTTTCAATTGAAATAACTTGAATTACAAAAAACTTATTTGTGATCAGTCCTGGATGGGCTGCTGGATGGGAACAGACACATTGGTTTGTTGCCTCTTGGCTTCAATACTAAGGGTAGCATGAGGAACAATCCGTAACCTGTCTTTCGGGATGAGTTTTCCGGTAGCCCTACAGATACCATATGATTTATTTTCAATCCTGATTAAGGCATTTTCCAGCGCTTTTATGAATTTCGATTGCCTTGCAGCAAACTTGCTGTTTTCTTCCTTTGAAAAAACCTGATAGCCTTCTTCAAGAACCTTAAATGTAGGAGATGTGTCATTGGTATCATGGTCATTTCCTGTAGTATATGATTCAGTTAGCAAATTCAGATCATTATGGGCTTTTTCCAGCTTGCCGAGAATAATCTGCCTGAATTCTTCCAATTCTTCATCTGAATAACGGGTCTTTGCACTTTCGACACTCCCTTCTTTTTTCGCTATCTTCACACTCGCTGTTTTTTTCATATTGACTTGATTTTAATAAAACACTATCAACTAATCACTATACCGGGAAAATCAGGTGGGCATTCAACCTACCATTTTTCCGGTTTTACTTTCTGAATTAGAATTTCTACTGTTTGTGTTTCGGTCAGCTCAATTACATCTTTCTCAGGAACTTCAATTTTGTTAACAAATTCAAATGATTGAGCCAGCGTTTCAGAGCAAATGTACATCAAATTATTCTGAACAGCCAAATTAATCTCTTCGTTCCCACGCAATTTAATATTGATTTTATCTGTAACCTCAAAATTCTTGTCTTTCCTTAGGTTCTGTATTCTATTTATCAGTTCGCGGGCGATGCCTTCTTCAAGGAGAACCGGGGTCATGGTGGTGTCAAGTGCAACAGTAAGTGTTCCCATGACTGACACTTGCAATCCAGGGATATCATCTGAAATAATCTCAATATCATCAAGGTTCACATCTACGTTCTGATGGTCAAGGACCAGTGTGTGTACTCCGTTCTTTTCAAATTCAAAGATTGCTTTCTGATCAAGATTAACCAGATTTTCAGCAATCTCTTTCATTAGTTTACCATATTTTGGTCCAAGCTTTTTAAAGTTTGGTTTTATCCTTTTTAACAGAAAATCTGCCGTATCATCTATATATTCAATGTATTTAACGTTTACTTCGGACAAGATCAGTGGTTTCACCGCCTCCACCTGCACTTTCAACTTGTCACTAAGCAACGGGATCATTATTTTCTCTAAGGGTTGTCTTACCCTGATATTGGTCTTCTTCCTTAGTGAAAGTGCCATGGAAGAGATCTTTTGAGCCAGTTCCATTCTCTCTTCAAGCGCAGCATCAACCAAGGAAATATCCTGGATAGGGAAAGGGGTCAGATGAACCGATTCCACATTTTTTTTGCAGGTTGCAGTATTCAGATCGATAAATAATTTATCCATAAAGAATGGTGCAATGGGGGCAGCCAGACGGGAAATGGTTTCCAGACAATGATAAAGTGTCTGATATGCAGAAATCTTATCTGTTGAATATTCTCCTTTCCAGAATCTTCTACGGGAAAGCCTGACATACCAGTTGCTAAGATGCTCATCAACGAAATCTGAAATAGCTCTTCCCGCTTTGGTAGGCTCATAATCATTGTAAAACCCATCAACGGCGCCAATTAATGTATTGAGTTCGGAAAGAATCCAACGGTCAAGCTCAGATCTTTGATCATATGCTATCTCGGGCTCAACATAAGTAAATCCATCGATGTTAGCATAAAGAGCAAAAAAGGAATAGGTATTATAAAGAGTACCAAAGAATTTACGTTGCACCTCTGTGATGCCATCCGTATCGAATTTCAGGTTATCCCAAGGCTGTGAATTGGTCATCATGTACCACCTTGTTGCATCAGGGCCATATTTTATGATGGTCTCAAACGGATCCACTGCATTGCCTAGTCGCTTCGACATTTTATTGCCATCACGGTCTAACACAAGCCCGTTGGAAACGCAGGTCTTGAATGAGACGCTATCAAACAGCATGACCGAAATAGCATGTAAAGTATAGAACCATCCCCTTGTTTGATCCACTCCTTCAGCAATAAAATCTGCCGGGAAATAATCTTCAAGCCTTTGTGATTTATCGAAGGGATAATGATATTGGGCAAAAGGCATCGCCCCGGAGTCGAACCAAACGTCGATCAGGTCGGGTTCACGAAACATTTTCAATCCTTTTTCGGAAACCAATATTATATCATCCACAAAGGGACGATGCAAGTCGAAGGTATTGTAACTTTCTCCTGTAAAATCGCCGGCCACCAAATGAACCAATGGATTCGATCCCATGAATCCTGCCTTCACTGATTTTTCTATTTCTTCTTTCAACTGTACAACAGATCCGATAATGATTTCTTGTGAGCCGTCTTCTGTTCTCCAGATTGGTAAAGGGGTACCCCAAAACCGGGATCGGGAAAGATTCCAATCAACAAGGTTTTCGAGCCAATTCCCAAAACGGCCTGTTCCGGTCGATTCAGGTTTCCAGTTGATTGTCCTGTTAAGGCTTATCATAAGATCCTTATAAGCAGTCGTACGGATAAACCATGAATCCAGTGGGTAATAGAGAATTGGTTTATCGGTTCTCCAGCAATGTGGGTATGAATGCTCGTATTTTTCAGTCTTGAAAGCCTTATTCTCCTTCTTTAATTTTACAATAAGATCAATATCAACAGAATTGTCTGTTAAGGGATTAAAATGCTCATCATATTCATTCTTTACATACCTTCCAGCAAATTCAGCCATCGGTGCAGTGAACTTTCCCTGTTTGTCCACCAAAGTCAGCGAACCCAAACCGTATTGTTTGCCAATCCTGAAGTCGTCGGCACCAAAGCTGGGTGCAATATGAACAATACCTGTTCCATCTTCGGTAGTGACAAAATCCCCCAGTACGATCCTGAATGGATCTCCATCTTCAGGCTGTGCATAGGGAAGCAATTGCTCAAAGCGAATCCCTTCAAAAGTATTCCCTTTGAAACATAAACCGATCTCATAAGGTATGCTTTTCTGTCCTTCTTCATATTTTTCGAGATCCAGTCCAGCATTTTTTATAGGAAAGAACCTACTCACCAGTTCTTTAGCAAGAATGATTGTTTGTTTCCTGAAAGTATAGGGGTTATAGGTCTTTACCAGGACGTAATCAATTTCTTTACCCATGGCAAGGCCTGTATTTGAAGGCAATGTCCATGGAGTTGTGGTCCAGGCAGCAAAATAGAGGTCGCCAAAGAGATCATGAAAAAGAAATTCTGATTTTTCATCTCTGATAACCTTAAACTGTGCTACCACTGTGTTATCCTTCACCATGCGGTAGGCACCAGGTTGGTTCAGTTCATGGGTACTCAATCCTGTACCTGCAGCCGGCGAGTAGGGTTGAATGGTAAATCCCTTGTAAAGCAACCCCTTTTCATAAAGCTTTGCCAGAAGAAACCACACGCTCTCAATATATTTGTTGTCGAAAGTGATATATGGATCATCCAGGTTAAGCCAGTATCCCATTTTCACCGTCAGGTCATCCCAGAGGTCTTTATACTTCATCACTTCCCTGCGGCATTCCTTGTTGTAATCTTCCACAGAAATGCTTTTGCCAATATCTTCCTTAGTGATCCCAAGTTTTTTCTCAACGGCTATCTCAACAGGCAATCCATGAGTATCCCATCCCGCCTTGCGATGAACATAAAAACCCTTCATTGTTTTGAAGCGACAGAAAATATCCTTGATTGTCCGGGCCATTACATGATGGATCCCGGGAATTCCATTGGCTGAAGGCGGCCCTTCATAAAAAATAAAAGGAGCATTTTTTTCGGTCATTTTGAGACTCTTCTCAAAAATTCCATGCTGCTCCCAGTACAACCGGATTTCATCTCCGATCTTAGTCAGGTCAAGGTTTTTATATTCAGGATATCTTGTTTTCATCAAATCCTAGTTGCCGCGTAAAAAACGTGCAAAATTATGAAAAAAACCAACAAGTTGTTAGAAAAGGAATGCTGGAATTTTGGGTTCTTGTCGTTGGTTATTGAAATGGTGTTGTAGTTATTCCATTAATTTTGCAGATAAAATAATTATAAACTTGGAGAAGAAACGTCATTACACGATTCCTATTTTTATTCCAATGGAAGCTTGTCCTTTTCAATGCGTATTTTGTGACCAGAAAAAGATTAGCGGTAAAAGTCGGGTGTCGCCTGCTGAAGATATCACTTCCATACTTCATCTGCACCTGTCTACTATTCCTGAGAATAATACCGAAGTTGAGGTGGGCTTTTTTGGTGGAACCTTTACCGGACTTTCATCTGAAAAGCAAATTGCCTATCTGGAATCTGTTCTTCCTTTTGTAGAAAATGGAAAAGTAAGTGGAATCAGGCTCTCCACACGTCCTGATTTTATTTCAACGGATATCCTTGCTCTTCTCAAAAAATACCCGGTAACAATGATTGAACTTGGTGCACAGTCGATGGACGATGAAGTACTAAAAAAATCAGGCAGGGGTCATTCTTCAATGGATACAGAAAAAGCTTCCAAAATGATCATCGACACAGGATTTTCATTGGGACTTCAGATGATGATAGGCCTTCCTGGCGATTCCGCAGAAAAATCAATTGAAACGGCAAAGAAAATCGTAGAACTCGGTGCCATCGAAACCAGGATTTACCCGGTCATTGTAATTAAAGGAACATCGCTGGAAGATCTCTTCGTGAGAGGCTTATATCTTCCTATGGATCTGGAAACAGCGATCCGGGTAACAAAGAACTTAATTACGATTTTCGATGATTCAGGAGTAAAAATAATTCGTATTGGGCTTCATCCATCAAAAGGTCTGTTAGATAAAACAGATTACATTGCAGGTCCATTTCACCCTTCTTTCCAGGAACTGGTGATGACCTCAGTATGGACTGACCGGTTCAGGGGTTTGTTGAATGAAAAATCAGGCGATTTCATCCAACTTAGGTTGAATCCTTCAGATCTTCATCCTGCCATTGGCTATTATGGAACAAACCGTAAATTGCTTGAGAACCATTTCCGGTTCGTAAATTTTGTAACTGATCCGGAAATAAAGGAAAAGACCTTTTATGCTGATTATCATTGACAAGAAAATTCCAGGAGAGGCAAAAGAAAAGTTAGCAGCACAAGGGCCCCTACTTGAACTGGAAACTGAAGGGATCGTCTATCCCTCCATTTCAGGGCATCCCGATATTTTCTTTTGTCAAACCCCTCAAACCCTAATCATCTCACCTGACCTGCCCGGAATAATTACAGACAAACTCATCGATCAAAAAATACCGTTTATTTTAGGCGATCAGACCTCTGGAAATGAGCTCAAAACTACAGTGCGTTATAACGCTGCCGTGACTGATCATTATCTGGTACATCGCCTGGAATTCACAGATCCTATTATTCTGCAGCATTGCCATACCCTAAAAAAAATTCCGGTAAAACAGGGCTATACACGTTGCAATTTGTTGTTTCTGAGAGATGATCGTTACATTAGTTCCGATCACGGAATTCATAAAAAACTGCAACGGGCAGGATTGGAAGGGATTCTTGTTTCATCAAAAGGGATCCTTCTAACAGGTTTCCCAAATGGCTTTATCGGTGGAGCCATGGGATTGCTAAACGACACTATTTTTATCATAGGAAGTCTTTCCTATTTCCCTGATGGATATATTTTAAAAAAATTTCTTGAAGATCTGAACTATAGGATCGTCGAACTTTACCAGGGTCCGTTGTTCGATGGTGGTGGTATTTTATTTATGAATTATAGGCCCACTTAACCCAGATTGCCCCCCAGGTAAACCCTCCACCAAAAGCGGCAAGGATGATATTATCTCCTTTTTTTAGCCGGTTTTCCCATTCCCAAATACACAAAGGGATGGTGGCGCCGGTTGTATTCCCGAATCGCTGAATGTTTACCATTACCTTTTCTTTCCCCACACCCATCCTTCTGGCTGTTGCATCTATAATCCTAAGGTTTGCCTGATGTGGCACCAACCATGATACGTCCTCGGCTTTCAGGTTATTCTTCTCCATGATCTCAACAGATACATCTGCCATCTTAGTAACGGCGAACTTAAATACCGCTTGTCCTTCCTGATAAATGTAGTGTTCCCTGGCATCGACAGTGTTGTGAGAGGGTGGCTTTACTGATCCTCCTGCTTTCATGTGCAGGTGTGGCACCCCTGATCCATCCGACATCAGGATAGAATCCATGATGCCAAATTCTTCAGTTGTTGGTTCCAGAAGAATAGCTCCAGCGCCATCTCCAAATAAGACACAGGTTTCCCTGCTGGTATAGTCAGTTATCGACGACATTTTATCACCGCCCACCACAATTACCTTTTTATAACTACCAGTCTCAATAAATTTGGATGCAGTAACGATTGCGTAGATCAGACCCGAACAAGCAGCATTCATATCAAAGCTGAACGCATTCTTGATCCCGGCCTTATCACTGATAATATTTGCTGTTGCCGGAAACAACATATCAGGAGTCACAGTGGCACAGATCAGCATGCCAATCTCCTCGGGGGATGTCCCTGTTTTTTCCAGTAATCCTTTTACGGCTTCGGCTCCCATATCAGATGTACCAAGCCCTTCTCCTTTCAAAATGTGTCGCTCCTTGATCCCAGTACGGGTAAGTATCCATTCATCTGTGGTATCTACCATCTTTTCCAATTCCTGATTGGTAAGAATAAAAGGTGGAACATATCCCTGGATTCCCGTAATGGCAGCTCTTATTTTTGTCATGAATTTAATATTAACAAAAAACTGAAATCAATGGCTGATTAAACATTATTCAATGTAAATCTTTCAAGGGCATGTTTAATCTTTTGTGAAAGTTTTGCCTCATAAATCTCTTTTGACATCATAATCATATTCCTGATGGCAGTGGCGTTGGATATCCCATGTCCGACCAGGACTGTTCCATTAATCCCTAGTATAGGCGTACCCCCGTATATTTCATAATTGAACCGGTCAAGATAGGTGTCATGAAACCCTCTCTTTAGAAATACCCTGTACATAGCTTCAATCTGTTTCAGTACTATGTTACCTACGAACCCGTCGCAGACGATCACATCAACATTATCCCTGAATAATTCCCTGCCTTCCACATTTCCAACAAAATTATAGTCCTTTGAATCTTTCATCAACTGGAAGGCTGATTGGGTATTCAGGCTGCCTTTTTTTTCTTCCGATCCAATATTAAGAAGTCCAACACGTGGATTTTTAATATGAAAAACACTTTCAGCAAAGATTGATCCGAGTAGGCCAAATTGATACATCACATCAGGTTTACTGTCCGGGTTAGTACCAACATCGATCAATACACAGTGCCCTCCGTTTTCTTTGGGGATATATCCAGGCGTGCTCGGACGGATGATACCCTGAATGGTATTGACACTATATATTGACCCAACCATCATCGCCCCGCTACTTCCTGCGCTTGCAAATGCATGGATCTCTTTATGCTTTAGCATTCTGAATCCGACAGCTATACTCGAATTTGGTTTGTTAACCAACGCTTTTGTAGGCTGCTCATCCATTTCGATGAGATCAGGGGCATCAACAATATCGAACTTTTCAGAGGCGATCTTCTCTTCTTTCAGAAAAGGAAAGATGATTTCCTGATCACCGATCAGAACGATCCGGTCAGAATCCGGTAATAGTTTCTGAGCCATAATCGCTCCATGAAGTGCAGCTTTTGGTGCAAAATCACCCCCTAAAACATCTAATCCGATTCTCATTCTTCTGGAATTAAATTACTGATCTGAATGATGACTTCCGAAAGATCTATCAGATTATCCTTCAGGTTGATGCTTCAGGTTTCTGATACAGTTCCTCAGGAAAAAGTGCATACTGGATGGGAATTACTCAGCAGTTGACTTGACAATGGCCTGCTTCCCTCTGTAGTACCCACAATCAGGGCAAACCCTGTGGTAGAGAACTGGAGATCCGCAATGTGAACACAACCCAACAGTCGGAGCTATCGCTTTATAATGTGTTCTTCTTTTATCTCTCCGGGTGGTGGAGATTTTGTGTTTCGGATGTGGCATAACTTATTATTTATTAGTGATAATTTTACGATTTAAGATTTTTCTTCAACTGGGCTAATGCTTCCCATCTTGGATCCGGTTCAGAGGACGTCGAAAGGTTTTCAAGCCTCCGAATGGTCTCGGCATCACAAGTATTTTCCCTTTGTTCATTTTCCGGATGTATCCTGCGAACAGGAAGGGATAAATGAATATATTCATAGATAAACGGACTGATGTCAAAATGGTTCTCGCCGTATGGAACCACCTGTATTTCTTCGCTTTCCTCATGGAAGTCGCTGCCGAACTTGAGAATAAGACGGTCTTCCCCTCCAATCGGTAAATCGAACATTTCATAGCAACGGTCACATGGAACCGTCACATGGCCTGTAAAATCAAAATGAAAGACCAGCAGGTTTTCTTCTTTTTCTATCACCAGATGCAGGTATATCCTGGCATTCTTTATCTCAGAATATTCAAAATTTTCAAAGAACGAATCATCAATTTCAAAGTCGAATTGATGAGATCCCGGTTTTAATCCCGTTACAGGGATAATGAATTGGTTTAAGTAATTCATCTTAAATTCCCTTTCATCAAAAAGTGCGCAAAATTATAAATTAATCTTGTGAATTACAAATCTTTATTTACCCACCCTTTGCCAATGGCTTTGATAATTACCTGGTTTGAACTATATTTACAGAGTCAAATTAATCTTTTAATAAAGAATTAAAAACCGGATAAAATGTTGAACAAACTGATCGCGGGAATCCTCCCTTATATGCCAAAAAAACTGGTATGGATCTTCTCTAAAAGATATATTGCAGGAGAAAAGATTGATGACGCTATTCGCGTTTCAAAAGAATTGAATGCGCAAGGCATCATGGTCACCATTGATCTCCTTGGCGAATTTATCACCGAATTGAAGCAGGCTGAAGAGAACCGTGAAACCTATTTAAAGATCATTGACCAGATACAGACTGAAAAGATCGACTGCAATTATTCATTAAAACCAACTTCTTTTGGACTTCTTCTGGATAAAGAAATCTGTTTCCAAAATATCAGGCAGATCGTGGCAAAAGCCGCCAGTTATGATTCTTTTATCAGGATCGACATGGAAGATTCATCCTGCACCAATCTGGAGATTGAACTTTTCCGGAAGCTTAAGAACGAATTTCCCCGACATGTAGGGCTTGTCATTCAGGCTTATCTCCGCCGCACTTTTGAGGATATTAAAAAGCTGGGTGACATCCATTCTCAGGAAGCACCTGTTAGTTTTCGATTGTGTAAAGGAATTTACGTGGAATCAGAATCTATTGCTTTCAAGAAGTACCAGGAAATCAATGACCATTATTTAGAAGACCTGGAATATATGATGAGCAACGGTATGTTTCCGGGGATCGCTACTCATGACAAACCCCTGGTTGAAAAGGCTTACAAGTTGATTGAAAGATATCATCTCCCAAAAGCCGCTTACGAATTCCAGATGCTTTTTGGAGTGACACCTGAATTAAGAAAAAGCATTGTGGAAAAGGGTCATAACATGCGGGTCTATGTTCCTTTCGGGAAGGAATGGTTTGGTTATTCGACAAGGCGGCTTAAAGAGAATCCAAAGATGGCAAGCCTGATTCTCAAGGCGTTGTTTGTTAGAAAGTAGGGGTAATCTTCCCAAACACCCTTGGGTGCTTCGCACACCAAGGGGTTAGATTTATTCCTAAACACCCTCGGGTGCTTCGCACACCAAGGGGTTGGATTTATTCCTAAACACCCTCGGGTGCTTCGCACACCGAGGGGTTTTTTATTTGAAAGCTTTTTCGAGCATTCCGTCGCCGGACATTTTGAGGCGGTCGAAGTAGGTTGGAGTGGGTTTTCCCAATAATTTATCTACAAACATCTTTGCGAGGTACTGGCTGAGCATGAAACCTTGTCCACGGAGGCCTAGGAAGAGTCCGAGTTCAGGATCGATGATCATCCTTGGTTCCACATAATAGCCTGCCCAGACAGCCTGGAACCCAACTGAAGAGAGTTCGGGAATCCAGTTGGTGAAGATTTCGGCTGAGATTTCGGCAAATTCTTCGGAGTTGATGCGGATATTTTTGTCGGCTTCCTGGGGCTCGAAGGCTGGTGAAGCACAGCCGATGATTTGTCCGGTTTCTGCAAGTTGTTGTCCGTAAACGGCTACGAAACCTTTGTATTTCCTGCGATCGATGAGCATACCGAGGGGAGCTCCGTTTACACCGAGCATTGGTAAACGACGGGTGATAAAGGCCTGGTGCTTTACAGGATATAAACCGGTTTCGAAACCCAGCATCCGGGCGAATTTTTCTCCTCCTGGGCCAAGGGCATTGATGAAAACTTCTGTTTCGTATTCTATATATGATTTTTCGTGATTCAGGGTCAAAATGAAATAACGTTTTCCCTCTTTTCTCACATCCACCAAACGGCAATCTTCCTCTATTCTGCCACCATGGTCAATACCGATTCTACGGATCAAGTCGATGACACGACCTGGTGTGGCTTGCCAGCAATCTTTTGTGATCAGGGCAGAGATATAGGTTGTCAGGTCGTGGTTGAGACTGGGAGAAATTTCCCTCTGAAAATCTTTCGGGCCTACCATGTAAGCATTCGACCATGCCATTGAATCGACAAGGGCATCATACATTGCCTGGTCGTGGGCAAAAGTAACATAATTGATTGGCCGGTAGTTGATATCATGCAATTGCTGCAGTTGTTTGAAGATCTCATGATTCTGCGTAGCAATCTCAGAGAGTTCAGGCAAAGAAAAGTTAGGACGGCCACCAGCTATGTTTCGCCAGGAAGCCCCACGGCCATAATTGAGCAATACGGGTTCCATCTTTTCCTGACTGAGATACCTGAATAAGGCACTCCCCCCAATTCCTCCGCCGGCAATAAGCGACTTCACTTTTATCTTTTTCGGGGGATTACCATTAATATTAGTGATCACTTTTTCATGAACCGTTCGTGGATAGAGCTCACCCATGGCCACCTGGTTTGACAATGGTCCACGCGGAGTGGGTTCACCCACTATCGAGATCCCAGTGCCAGCCAGGCGTTGTTTTAACCGTTTGATGCATCTCTTCCCCCTGCAAGCACCCATACCCAAACGGGTAGTATGCTTTACTTCATCCACGGAAATAAATTTCCGATTGCCAATGGTTTCCATGATCTCATCGAGGGTCACATCATCGCAATGGCAAACGTAGGTTGGAATGGCACTTTCATATGTGTGTGGTTTGAATTCGATTGGCTCAGGATAATTTTCTTTAACAATAAAACCTCTCACATTTGCCAGGGCTTCTCCATGAACATTCAGGGATTTTACCCTTGCAATATTGGTTTTATTGGGTTTCTTTAAAACCTTCTCTACGATACCTTCGCCCAGTTTTTTACCATTATTATCCACCAGGAAACATTCTGCTTTTTCCGTCACCTGGTATTCAATAGGAAGAAAGAGCCAGTCTTTTTTCAGGTTATATCCAAAGATAGCGAGTCCGGGGCACTGGAAAACACAATCCATGCAACCGGTGCATTTTTCAAAATCGATGGCAGGAACAGTGCTGGTAGATGATTTGGTGATGGCGCTATTCGGGCATGCAAAGGCACACGGATTACAGGCAAAGCCATAGAGGCAGTCGATGAGCACGAAACCTTTTTCCTGCATACGTGCAGGTGAAGGTAGATAAGGTCCTTCAATGATCCTCACCGGGTGCTGCTGCGAATCGATGTATTCCTTAGACGTAACCAGGAAAGCATCATAATCAAAACGCTCGCCCATTTCCTGTAGGATCTCATATGCAACCTGTTTCCCACGAACCACGGCACTGGTACCTTCACCGATGCGTATGGCATCACCCGCGCCAAAACATTTTCTTCCAAAGATCTCATTGCCCTTGATCAGTAACTGATCGTCGGATACAAGTCCAGTACATATATTAATGGCATCGATGCCATCTATCACCTTTTCTGTTCCGGGAATGGCTTTAAAATCTTTGCATTCCGCAATTACGGCGCCAACGATCCCGTTATGATCATCATTTGGGATGGCCTTGAGAAGAATATGAGAAGTCAGTACCGGGATGCCCAGCCTGCGAACACGGTTTGCCTGAACCGGGAACCCTCCTTCGTAAGGAAGGGCCTCGATGATGGCTTTCACCTTTGCTCCTGCCTGCATCAATTGGTAGGAGGTCAGGTAGCCAATGTTTCCGGCACCCACAGTGAGGATGTTCTTCCCAAGTAGGGTAAGTTCATTGTTCATCATCTTCTGGACAACAGCAGCAGTAAATACACCGGGAAGGTCATCATTTTCAAAGGTCGGCATAAAAGGAACGGCGCCGGTGGCAACTACCAGGTATTCAGTATCTACGAAATAAATTTCTTCGGTAAGAATGTTCTTTATGGCGATCCTGCCACCTTCCAGGAGATCCCAAACAGTAGAATTCAGAAATATCCCTGAAGGATCATCTCCCGCAAGGGTCTTTGCAATGTCGAAACCACGCATGCCACCAAATTTCTGTTCACTCTCAAAAAAGAAGAACTGATGGGTCTGCATTATGAACTGCCCTCCTATCTTGTCGTTATTGTCAATCACGATGTTGTGGATGGCATGTTTGTTTAGTTCCTCACGTGCTGCAAGTCCAGCAGGGCCGGCACCGATAATGGCAACGGAGGTCTTGTAAACGTTGATCGGCTTGTCTTTTATGTAGCTTGTACGATAAGGAGCATAATCATGAGGGATTTCTTTCACCTCTTTGACCTGGTCGACACGTGTGATGCAGATCCTTTTGATCTGGCCATCAACCAACATTTCGCAGGCTCCGCATTTTCCTATTCCGCATTCGAGGCTTCTTTCGCGGTTTTTAAGGCTATGACTGTGAACGGGGAATCCTGCCTGGTGGAGGGCGGCGGCAATGGTAAAGCCTTTTTCACCAACGATTTCTTTTCCTTCATAGAGGAAGGTTGTTTTTTCAGCAGGCTGGATCTCAAGAATGGGATGAGTTTCGATTTTGTACATGGCAGCAATGTTAATGAAACGAGTTCAAGACTAAAAGAAGAAATGCTTTCAGTATCCGTAGTGCAAAATTATGGTTTTTCCTGAAACGAGATTGAAAATCGCGGGGAATTTCGTGACGCGTGAGGTGTGACAATGAAAAAGGGCGGAAGACGGAAAGAAGAGGGTGGATGATAGCGGGTGAAATTGTGACATGTGATAGCGGATACAGCCCAAACGATTATAGTTCAAAAACTTTAATTAAATAAATATCATTCTTTTACAAGAATCGTTTGGATATTAGTTAAGAAATTTTTAGTATCTTTGCAGGCCAATTAAGGTTCAGGAAAACAGTAAGGAGTTTATGGAAAAAGCAAAAGTTCTATTTGTTGCTCAGGAAATCATGCCCTATCTGAAAGAAAGTCACATGGCCCACATCGGAAGGCATCTTCCTCAAGGCATACAGGAGAGAGGAAGAGAAATCCGGACATTCATGCCTCGTTATGGTAACATCAACGAAAGAAGGAACCAGCTTCATGAGGTGATCCGCCTCTCGGGAATGAACCTGATCATCGATGATACCGACCACCCCCTCATTATTAAAGTAGCCTCTATCCAACAAGCCCGGATGCAGATCTATTTTATCGACAACGAAGACTATTTCCAGCGGAAATTCATGCTTACCGATAAGAACAATAAATTTTACAAAGACAATGACGAGCGGGCCATTTTCTACTCGAGAGGGGTTCTGGAAACGGTAAAAAAGCTGGGTTGGGGTCCTGATATTGTTCATTGCCACGGGTGGATCACTAGCCTTGTTCCCCTCAACATCAAACGGGCCTACAAAGATAATCCCCTGTTTACAGACACTAAAGTAATTTATTCTATTTATGATGATGGCTTCTCTGAGATGCTGAATAAGGATTTCGCGAATAAAATCAAGATGCCGGGAATCACAACAAAAGATCTCAAACACTATAAGAACGCAAACTACGTTAGTATGATCAAAGCAGCGGTCGATTTTTCTGATGGGATCATCTTCGGATCCCCGGATATCAACCCTGAACTTGAGAAATACGTCAAAGATTCCGGTAAACCGCACCTCGAATTCCAGGCTTTGGATAAATATATTGAGGCCTATTCCGAATTCTATGACGAAATTCTAGTTAATGAATCAGTCGAAGTTGACTAATTACGGAACCTTATAAAACTGTTTCCTTTGAAATCGAAACCTTTCCGCATCTTCAGCATTCTTGCGCCCTTCATCATTCTTTTTTTATTCGTTTCCTCCTGTAAGAAAGATCCTTACCAGGTGGGGATTAACTTACTCCCCCCTTCTGATACGCTGAATGTAAAAACCTCCGATTCTGCATCCATCGTAGCTTATTCGGTTTTACAGGATTCCGTTCGTACCGACTTAACTACTTTAAGCATTCTAGGATCAATCATGGACCCTGTATTCGGTTCAACCACTGCCGGACTGTATATGCAATACCAGCTTTCTGCAGAAGCTCCTGATTTCGGAACCAATCCCCGTCTTGATTCCGTCGTTCTTTCCATTCCTTATGGATCAATTTATGGTGATTCTACGGCTCTTCAAAACATCAAAGTATATGAAATCAGCCAGAATTGGTACTATGACACGAGTTATTATTCGACTAAATCATTACAAACCTACGGGCTCCAACTGGCAAATTATTCTTTCGTACCCAGGCGCCATGATAGCCTCACGATAGGACGTCTCAGAGCTGCACCTCATATCAGGATC
>Ga0364881_10036_pt1 | contig 83482 bp, 51 predicted proteins | sample ExccelJu500001D4_5_FD_206923 | JGI IMG/M metagenome (GOLD analysis project Ga0364881, IMG submission 206923) | Enriched cells from Trout Bog Lake Hypolimnion, Wisconsin, USA - BchlTB.July30.5000.01.D4 | ecosystem: Environmental > Aquatic > Freshwater > Lake > Hypolimnion/Profundal zone | place...
CTGAATCTGGCTGATCCCCTTGGGGGTGGCAATCCAGGTTGTATGTTCATCAAGCGGGAGAATGTCATTGACTTTATTGTCGGCCAGCCACCGTTTGCCGTTAAAATAATGCCAGGCTGCATCTTTCCTGATCGCACCCCGGTCGGTTCCAAGCCACAACACATTCTTCAGTGTGCGGATGGAGGTAATGGGACCGTAAGGCAACCCATCGGATCCTCTGAGAATCCAATGATTGCCATTTTCGGCAATACATCCAACCGAAAATAGTCCCCCAAACAAGAGATCAGCGTTTGATGATTGTCCGGCTTGCAGCGCAAAGTAGTTCCGCTTTAACCCGTAAGCCATGATATCCTCGTCCATGTTAATCCAGTTACCGTGCATCCGGCGCAACAATCCAGCCGAGGTGGCCAGCCAGAGATCACCTTTGGAATCCAGGTGAATGTCCCGGACTCTTTTCCCATCGGCAACCGGAAGTTTTGACCAGGTGCCATCATAAGTCAGCAGTCTGTTGGTTGTTCCAACCTGAAGTGTCCTGCCATCCTCCCACAAAAGGGTAAGGATGGTGTCATTTTTTGCATATTCGGGCAAATCAATCTTTTGGGGATCTCCCTCTGGTTGAATTGAATGGGCAGATGCCAGCCAGATTAATCCCTTCGAATCGATTGTTGCCGTCAGCCATCCCGTTCCAAACGGTTCGCCTGCCCATTGTTTGCCGGTGTACCGGAATACTCCATTGGAAGTCACGGCAATTGTCTGGTTTTGGTTGCGGAATAATTTGATAACCGGAGTCTGCACCTGTTTCGGCAGCTGAATTTCCGTTTTTATCTCCTGAAGGTATTTGCCCGATTTGATTCCGGCAACTCCCTGTCCAAATGAAGGATTCGAGTTCAATAATATGCAGGAAACCAGGATGGAGAACCCAAAGACTAATCGTTTCATAATTTTGTTTTTACGCATAAAATTAATGGGGAATCAGCTTAAATTGATTTGTTTATTGGAATTTGTGTGAAATTTCTTCACAAAGATGAATGAAATCGAATACCTTACCATCCGGAGTTCCGGATTCGATATCTGCGGCAACAATGTCACACGGGCCATAGCTGAATGCGATTCTTTCAAGGTCGGCTTTTATCTCGTCTTTTGATTTCCCGGCCAATTCCATCGGTGTATACATGATGGCACGCCGGGTTTCCGGGAAAAGAAGGGTTGCTTTTTCAAGATCGGAATCATGACCCATATCAAGGTAGGCTACTCCAGGTATCTTATCATAATGATCCAGATAGGGTGTGGCACTCCAGGCGCAATTATGAATCCCGATCATACCAAAAGCGACTGCAATTTTCTGGTCAAACGGCAGTAAAAACTCCTCATACAATTCCGGATCGACCATATTTACCAGACAGTTACTGACGGTGAAAAATGGCAGATTATCTTCATATTTTTTCTGCTTTTTCTGCAATCGCCTGGCAGCATCAATCATGGTTGTTGTAACACAATCGAGCAGATGCATGGTCCTTTCAGGGGCCATGAACATATCCATAAAGATATCCTGACCCCGAAGACGCTGGGCGTTATTTAGCACCCCCTGCCAGTTCATATAACCCGAAATCTTCCCTTCATGATTTCCGATCCAGTCAACCTGCTCCATCAAGGTTTGAAAAAAGACATTTTGATCCAGGTCGGGAGGTGTTAGTTGGTCTGTTTCCTCATCGGTAAGATATTGATGTTCGGAGGTCGGCCATTGCTCCTGGTCGTACCTGATGGGAATGCCATATATTGAGGCAATTGCAGAAGCGCCATAGGTTCCGGTCAGTAAATCAAGGGTCCCCCCGCCATTTTGTCCAATGGTTGTTCCCGGAAATCTTTTACCGAGTTCATTGGCCATTTCCAGTCTGGTCTGGCGCCTGTGTTCGGGATCGGTATGCCATTTTTCACCAAAATCAATCCCCAGCGATTTTCGGTACCATTTGGGTGTAAAACCGATCTCAGGCCGCAGGAATGCGAGATCTTGCGCCCCTGCAGGCCGACGCGTGGCTGGTGCTCCCGGAGCGATATAGCTGATTAATTGATGATTATTCATTATTAATGATATTGATGGGGCATTTAATCTTACATCCTTATTACGATGATATCCTTTAGTGGTGTATCGCGATACACCACTATGAACTTCCAATATTATATTTTATTTCATTTTCCAGCGTGATAACCCGTTCGATTAGCTGATCTGCAATTTGCTGGTGTATCCTGTCGAAGGGAAGGATCGGGTCCCGGATCATGTCTGTCGGGTATATCCCCTGTCGGTGCAACAACCTTTTGAAGAAATGAACGGAAATATCGAGATGCTGGTTTGAGAAGGCGAGGACTGGAAGTATTTTGTAAAATAAATCAGTTGCATCATCTTCCTTTCCCTGAATCCAAAGCGCATAAATCTGCGCATAAATCCAATGCATTCCGGTTGGCATAAAGGCATGTACACCTCGTTGCAACCCTTCAATCATCTGCGTGACTGCCCAACCTCCGCTTACATTAAGCCTGCCGCCTGTCAGGTTCAATATCCTTGAGTATTTTACCCCGGCGGGAACCGTCTCAATTTTCAGGCACCGGAACGATTCCACCTTATCGAATAAATCGCAGATCAGCTCATCCGGCAAACCATATCCGGAAGTATTCCAATCCTGCAACATGATCAGATCCAAATCAATGCCGGCAAGCTCCATAAAATGGGCCTTAAACTGATCTTCATTCTCATAGGGAATCTGGAAGAGGATATTCCTGCATCCCAAACCGATATATGAATTAAGCAACGATTTGGCCTTTGCTGGTTCGGACTCACCTGCCCCGGCAATTACCGGGACTTTCCCGTCAACCCCTTCAAGAACCGCAGCGACCATTTTAATCCTTTCAATAGCTGAAAGTTTATAAACTTCAGACGCCATTACGGGGACAAGGAATCCTGCCACTCCTGCCTTAATGGCGTCGCACACATTGATTTTCAGCGCCCTGAAATCAATGGAGTTATCGGTTTTAAAAGGTGTATTTAAAACTGTTACGATGCCAAAAAGAGGGTAGAGTTCCTTCATTCAATTGTTTTTGTTCTTTCAGCCCTGACAGGGTTCCAAACCTTGTCAGAGCTCAGTTTATCTTTTCAACAACCAGATATCACTAACCTTGGATTGCGACCTCCAGTTCAGTTTTGATTCTTCGGGCTGATCAAAGGTAACCTCCAGTTTTCCGCTGCTTACATATTTGGGGGTCAAAGGGAATTCCTTAAATTCCTCATACCCTTTATTGTAGATTGTCGGGGCAATTCGTTCACCGTTAACCCTGAGCAATGCTTCGCCAAATCCGGCAATCCGAATGGTATAATGACCATTTGGATCCAGATCGGTGTATTCCAGTTTGGGGAAATTCTGAAAAAGCTGTGTTGACAACCGCCTCCGGCTCATCCCATCGTCCCACCACGCAAAGTCTGTGGCATCTTCAGTCGTTGTTTTTACATGTATCCCTTTGGAAATGTTGGAGATATTGTCGTAATAACTTCCTGGTCCCGGATTTTCCCAGGTCCGGATAATCTCCAAACGATCAAGTTTCTCTTTTTCAGTGGCCATTTTTCTGATTTTGGCAAACTCATCTGCCAGCCACCAGCGGTTATTGAGGGGATAGTCGAGGAAGTCGAGAATGGCTCCCCGTTCTTCGCCGCTGGCATTGTATTTCTTCACGCTTGTTTGCATCCCAATCGATTGGAAAAGGGCTTCGCAGTAATCTACGATCCTTTGCCTTAACTCAGGTGATATGGGTTCTTTGTCTGCCTTATTGACCACGTTCAAAGCCTCCTGCATGGCGTTATCTGAACCTGTTAATCCGGCCTGAGCCAGAATCTGGTTGGCCTCTTTTTCAAGATTTTGCTCATACGCTTTGCGACGCTTAACGAAGGTATCATAATAGGAACGCATCACCAGTTGCTGCCATCTCCAGTTCCCTTTGAGTTCTGGATGTTTTATTTCAAGGTTTTGCCAGAAAGCGAACGTAGTTTCGATACCTCCGTTTTCCTCTACAGGACCAACCCAGTTCCGTTCGAGAGCCAGAATTCCGTCTGCTCCGGCTTCGGCAACCGATGAGCCGAAAAAGAACCGGGAATACTCTGCCAGCACCTGGCGAACATCTTTTTCCGGATTCCAGGACATCTGGCTCCAGATATCCTTGTTCACATCATCGTGAACTCCATCAGAATAGGAGAGAAAACCGTCTGTCAGCGAGGCAAACCGATTATGGATTTTAGCATAGTAAAAAGGCTGGGGATTGCAGATCTCACGCCCTTCAGTAAGGGCAAATGCCTGATCCCAATTTTCCGTGGGATACTGGCAACGAATGGTATGGGTAAGATCCGGGTAATGACGGTGTTTGTATTTCTTCGGTAAACGGTAACGGGTTGCTGCCAGATCAGGGCTGCTGGGGCCTGTTGCCACCCCTGCCAGCCAGTCGGGACTGTACTTTTCAAGATATTCGTAGAAATAATCAACCTGATCGTCGCTGAAGCCCTGCAGCGAAACCCACATTCCTGCCTTGGGATGATATTTATGGAGTTCAGCTGCAACTTCCTTTAGAAAAGGCATGACGTATTTCGGGTGGTTGCTCCCCGGGTCACCTCCCGGGAAGAAGATGCCATCAAGTCTAATGCAACTTTTGTAAAAATCTGCATGCTTTTGTACTTCAGCTTTAAATTTTACCGGATCTGAGAGATCAACATCAGCGGGAGTCCAGGCCCAGTAACCCAGACCATAATTATGGCAGATTTCTGACATTTTCTGATTCATGAAATCACGCGGGAATTTCATGTTTGGGCCCAAAGGACCGTCATGAAACGGGATATTTTCAATACTGTTGGCCCCGAAAAGGGCAAGTTCACGGAAGTAGGTCTCAAATTGTGCGGGATTCCAGGCGTCCCAGGAATTTGCAGTATTCCGGTAGCCCACCTGATGTCCGCGGATAGCATAGGCAGGAGAGGTGGCAATTTCATTCCTGCTGTTGAAGCTAATCTTCTTTTTGGTGAGTTCTGCAGTTCTGAGGAATTGTCCGATGGCAAAAAGGACGCCTCTTTCGTCGGCTCCGACTAGCCAGAGAATTTCGTGGCCACCCGATCTGTTCTGAAAAATTCGGAATCCTTCTGGCTTGGTTTCCGGAAGATCGTTACCTGCGCGTTTGGGAACTGCCAGACCACCGACTTCGTTGTCTTGGATTGTTGCCAGTACAATAACAGGTGTTTTTCCGATCATAGATGACATTCCCAGATTGATTCCGGTCCGTTTTGCAACCTCCTCCTGTAATACCCGTATTTCCGTTTCCCTTACCGGTGATTTAATGGTTTTGGATGCAATGATGGTTGCCTTGCTTAAATCGATGGTCTGAGCAGAAACAAACCTTGAGCCTATCAATAAGGAAACAATAAAAACAATTCGGGGGAAATTAAGATTAATATTCATATAAGGCTGTATGATAATGATATAAATTAATAATTCTAAATTTATTGTTTAAGTAGCCAAACTTCAGATATATGTGAATAACTGGTCCATCGCAAATGTGACTCCTCCGGACGATCAAAGGTAACTCTCATTTTACCATCTTGTGTGATCCATTTTGGAACTACAAATTCTTTAAACTCTCCAATACCTTTGTTGTACAATGTGGGTTCCAGACGCTCGCCATCAACCCTGATCAACGCTTCACCCTGACCACTTACCCGGATTATGTATTTACCGTTAAAATCGAGATTGTTGTATTCGAGAACCGGGTCAATCTGGAAAAGCTGGGACGATAGCCGGGCACGGCTGTTCCCGCCATTCCACCACGCTACATCTGTGCCGTCATATGAAGTCGTCAGCACGCGCGGACCGGTCTCGATGTTTGAAATATTATCATAGAAACTCCCGGGGCCGGGCGTTTCCCAAGTCCGGATCACCTCAAGCCGCTCCAGTTTCTTTGCCTCATTCTCCATCTTTTCGATCTTCTTAAATTCGTCAGCCAGCCACCAGCGGTTGTTGAGGGGATAGTTGACGAACTGCAGGATGCATCCTCTTTGTGAATTTGCGGCATGGTAATGTTCAACATCCGTCTGCAATCCGATCAGATGAAACAGGTCATCGCAATAGCGGACAATTTTCTGGTGCATATCGATATTGAGCGGTTTTGTTTCGGCCCGGTTAACCATATCTAGGGCCTGATTCATTGCATTTTCCGAACCGATCGATTTGGCGGTGGCAAGAATTTTATTCGCTTCTTTTTCAAGTTTTTGTTCATAGATTTTTCTGCGGTGCTGGTAGGTGTCGTAATAGGAGCGGAGCACAAGCATTTTCCAGCGCCAGTTGTTTAAGAGTCCCGGATTCTCTTTTTCCAGATTTTTCCAGAATTCAAAAGTGGTCTCAATCCCTCCGTTGGTTTTTATCGGGCCAACCCAATCCTGTTCCAAAGCATTTATCCCTTCGGCTCCCCGGACTGCGAGCTCCGGACCAAAGAAATACCGGCAATAATCTGTCAGGATCTCAGAGGGCTCCATTTCATTATCCCAGCTACGCATACTCCAGATCACTTTATTCACATCATCATGGCACCCGTCGGAATAGGATACAAATCCATCGGTGAGCTGTGCGGCCGCTCCCTGTATTTTGGAAAAGAAGTTCGGTCGCGGATTACAACCCTCCCTCCCAATGGTTAGCATATAGGCCTGATCCCAATTCTGAACCGGATAGTCACACCTCACATTATGGGTAATGTCTGGATAATTACGGTGCAGATATTTTTTGGGAAGACGGTACCTCATTTCTGCAATAGGGGGGCTTCCAGGACCGGTGACTACTCCTCGTAACCAGTCCGGATTATTTTTTTCGAGATAGGTATAGAAATAGTCGATCTTCTCTGCGTTAAACCCCTGCAGCGATATCCAGATCCCTGCTCCGGGATGATATTTTTGCAACCGGTCATTTAATTCCTTCAGAAATGGCAGGACATCCCTTGGATGGTTTTCTCCCGGATCTCCTCCGGGGAAGAAGACATTGTCCAGTTTGGGACATTTTTTATAAAAGGCCTCGGCTCTGCCAAGCTCAGCCTCTCTTTTTACCTTATCAGACAGGTCGCACGAGACCGGAGTCCAGATCCAGTAATCAATTCCATAGGAGGCACAGATCTCACTGATATGAATATTCATCTCTTCAGGGGGGATCGGGAAAAGGACGCTGTCATCCCGGTCGCCCAAAGGTATTGTCTCAATGGCGTTGGTCCCAAATATGACGAGATCACGAATGTACTGTTCATACTTCTTTACATCCCATGCATCGTACGAGTTGGCGTGATTGCGATAGCCCAACTGATGTCCTCGAATGGATTGCATCGGGGAACTGGCAAAATCGAGGGGCTCGTTGAAGTAGAATTTATTTTTACCCATGATGGCTGTGCGCAGCAATTTTCCTGTTCCAAACAGGATTCCCCGCTCATCTGAACCTATGATCCAGACTATATCCCGGCCATCCCGCTTTCCACAAAAAATACGATACCCTTCTTTTTTAAATTCGGGTAAATTCACCCCTTCCCGTTTGGGGATTTTCATCCCATTTACTTCACTTTCATTGCTGGTAGCCAATATTATGGCCGTTTCATTTTTCCAGTTTTCAGCCGATTGAAGATCGAGTGCGGTACGGGCTTTAACCTCTTCTTTCAGCATGCGAATAGCGGTTTTGACTACTGGTGAATTAGTCTTCGCACTCGATATTATAACTGCTTTGTTTAGATTAATTGTCTGCGCTGCCAAAATTCCTGAAGCCAGCAGCAGAACAATGCTTAATAAAATTCTATTTTTCATCTGTATATAATTTGTTTTTAAGCGGTCAAAATGGAATCCGTCAGCTGACAGTTGAGAATAAATTCATTACGATATGTGATTTTTCATTCATGGCTATTTTATGATTACTTATTTTCAATGAATTTGACAGCCTCCCTTTATTTGATTTAGATTTTAAAAATGGACCAGTTCAGCATCAAGGGCTCCAATTTCAACAGTACGCTTCCGGTCATCCAGGCACACAGTAAACGATTCCCTGGTTTCTGATAAATTCCATAACAGAACAGATCTGATTTTTGGAAACCAGGTGCACACCACCGGTTTATCTTCCGGAACATAGGGGATCCCTTTCAGTTGAGGAATGATTTCATGTTTAAAGGCATAGATATCATTCAGATTTTCTGCAAGGTACCTGATTTCTTTGGTCTTTTTCTCTACCACATCACGACCGATGAAGATGGTTCCGGCAGATTTCATTTTTTGTGAACCCACATCATTTCGGTCAAAATCAGACAGGAAGGTCCAGCCGTCGGCGGCAGGAGTATCAGTAACTTCAAATGGAATACCTGATGCCAGGAACAGGCTGTTTGGTTGGTCATCGCCGACCATACGGCTTGCCTCACCCCAGTAATGTTTAAACGGACCATGTGGTTTCTGCCCGGCTGTTTTTTGGTGAATTGAGGCTGCTTTTTTCATGGCAGGTGCAAGTGTGTTCCAGTGGGTGAACGGGAAAGGTTCCAGACCGCTCATCATCATGGTATTCCTGATATCAGCAATAGTCGAGATATGAAGTTTAGCGGCCATATTCTTCGCCGACAGCTTGTTGGCCGGATAGGCCGTCGTTTCGCTGTAAGCCAGGTCGGGAGCCACAAACCGTCTGTGAAAGAGCGCACTGAAGAGTTCGTCTGTTTTACCTTTTACAGGTGTCATGGATCGGTCATCAAACATCAGCTCACCCACCCTCATTGGAGATCCCTTGTAATCACTCAACCGGATACCCGCTTTTTCGGATCCGAGATACATCACCATTATCCCAAGTTTTACTTTAGGTTTTGAGGCTTGTTGCTCTCTGAATGAGCCGGTTAATACATCGCAATTGAAATTTATCCAGTTCCTTGTCAGGGAATTCAGCTCGCGATTCTTAATATTTTGTTTGAGTTCTGTCCAATCTTTTTCACCGTATCCATACTTATTGAGGAACTTATTTTGGTGCTCCACACAAAAACACCCTCCGATTTTGCCGGGTGTACGGGCGAGCCTGAAATCATCATCCAGAAATAATCCGGTAAAACCTGATTTGCCGATTTGCCGGATAACGGAAATATTCTCTTCGGTTATCACTGCGTGTACCGAAGTTCCGGAATATTTGTTGCCGTCTATATCTACACCGCGAGGCCAATGTTTGGGTGTGCTTTCCCAATCGGGTGCTCCGCCCAGTGAATTCCCGGGATGACCTAGCGGGACACTGAGAATCTGAACATTGACCCCCTTTTTGTTAAACTTCTCTTTCCACTTTAGGATATCTTCCATGGGGTAAGCCCAATATCCGTTCAGAAAATAGGGCAGCCAGACATCATTAACCCCGCTTTTAACAATAAGATCAAGAAAATCCGGGCTACTATTAAGAGTTGCGGTATTGGTGGAGAGACTGAACCTTCTGGTCGTCCCTAAATGGGTGGGCGGATGAAATCCAACTAAAGTTCCGGAAGCCAGTAAACCGGATATTTTCAGAAAATCACGTCTGTCGGTCATCACTTTTGAGTTAAGGTCAGTGCACTCCTAATGGCCCCATCAGAGATTGCTGCGCCGAGATCCGGGCCATAAAAGCTCATACTTGATTCATAACCTTCGCCATGTAGATATTGATCCCGGTCAAGGATATAACCCAGCCAAACATTTGCCAGGCCCCCTATTGCCACATATTTAACGCCATTCTCCCTGATGGCTTTTTTTACCTTTTGACCCAGAATGGCGGTCATCTCGCCGGGTATTCCGGAGATCAGCAGGTCGTCAATCCGGACAGCTCCCATTCCAACTTCCTTTGGTCCGAGGACATCCATGACGATCTTAACTGTCTTTTCGTTTAGTCCGTATTCTTCACCGCCGGTTTTCATAAATGATGGATGCGCAGCGTGTTCGGGTAAAGTGATTAACTGATAGCTGTAATTGAATTCCTTAACATCTTTGGTTTTAATCTCTTTATATAAGTCAAAAGCTTTATTGGAGATTATTTTCCCGTAGATTTCGATTTTTTCATACCCTTTTTGGGGACTGTTCAGGATGGTTGACTGGTCACCTTCTGACCCGTTAAAATACATCGCTGTAACTCCCTGTCCGATTAAATCCTGAAGAGAACTTTGGAGATAACCGGGCCACTCAGCAGAGGTCAGCATGTCCTGCCCTCCAAGAAATGTAGGGTGGGCGGTCCAGTTGACCAGAACTGCCAACGGCTTCCCGTTTTTCTTGTCAATTCGGGTTACGATCAGTTCTTTATCCACATCAGGATCTTTACGGCGGTTTCGGTTCAGTCCGTCCAGAATCCTGGACCCTGTTGCGATTTTGACCGGCTGGTAATTACGATCAGCCTCTTTGACGAGGGTTTCCAGTTTATCAATCAGAAAGGCAAGAAGTTCTGGCTGAAAGATTCCCAGATTTGGATTATTGAGCTGATTCTTGCTGTTTAAGGATGCCATTTCGAGACTTCCATGCGAATGGCTTGGAAGAAGCATCATATTTTCCATGCACCATCCCATTCCGGGAACTCTCTTAAGAAGATCACTTTTGACGTTTTCGGGCAATCCGAGCAGATCAAGGGTGATGATCATGTATTTCCTGGTTCCCATTTGCAAAGCGAGTGCTTTTGCCCAGATGTGGTCGTGAATCGCTTCAGCAGATTTATTCATCCGTTCACCGTAGCCACCTAACGTATATTTCATCGCAATAGGCGGGGTAATATCGATCGATGAAACACTGGCAGCGAGATGGGCTCCTTGCGAATTAAAACTTAATATAAACGCAAGAAATAAACAGGTAATCAAATGTTTGGTATTCATCGTTAGTCGATTTAGTGATTAAATTAATGTCTTTGATGATTCATTTCGGATCGTATCGGTAAGGCTTTCAATCAGAATTGAGATGAAGGTAAAGATTTAAAAAATCTGTGTCCACCCCATGTCTCAGGCGATTTGGTTATTCACCGGATTACACGGAGCAGGCACAGAGGTGTACCGGAGGTAAAATTTAAAGTGATCTTTGTAGAAAATCAATTCCTCCGGCACGTTAGCTTTTCCAAAGTTCTTTTCCGTATTCCCATCCTTTGCGTGCCGGCACATTGATGAACGCATCGATATCAGGACGATTTGTAACTTTCATGTTTGCTCCGTCATATTCAATTTTGGCAGCAAATTTCTGCGCCAGCACTCCAATCAATGCCATTTCAGATAAATCGGCAGCGTATTCGAAATTCGAACCAGGCAGTGTCTTGCTTTTTATGCAATCGATCCACTCCTTCTGCGGTTGTTCTTCGCCAATACGTTTAAAGGTTTGTGCAGGCGGATTTTTGATAAATTCCTGCCATTCCTCTTCTGAGACCATCAGGCGGGGTTTGTTCGGTCTCGGACCGGTGATTAAGGTTTTCTTCTCTCCAATCATCACCATTCCTGAGTTGGATAATTCTTTAACACCCCATTCCGGACGAATTTCAGGTTTCGAACCGCCTTCGTGCCAAAACAATTTTACCGGAGCCTTATCGCCGCGTGCGCCAAATTGGTAGGAGATAACCGATTCGTCAGGGATAAAGCTGTGATCCGGAACCGGGTTTGGCACCAACGCCTCAATTGTTTGCGGCTTTCCAAGATCCAGAGCCCAGAAGGGAGCATCCAGGGTATGACATGACCAGTCGCCTAAGAGACCATTCCCAAAATCGTAAAAACCACGCCATGATTTAGGGCAATATGCACTATTGAATGGGCGCTCGGCAGCCTGACCTAACCATAGATCCCAGTCAAGACCGGCAGGAACCGGTTGAGCAGAGGGTGGAAAGCTGTCGGGTTTGGTCCAGTAACCCCCAGGCTTAAAATCATAACGCCCAAACCAGGCATGTACCTCTTTGACTTGTCCGAGAACACCGGCTTCATACCACTCTCTGACCTGCCTTATTCCATTGGTCGTATGCCCCTGGTTTCCCATCTGAGAAACAATTCCGTATTGTTTGGCTGCCTTTTTCAGGGTGCGCAACTGCCAGATATTATGCGCCAGCGGTTTTTCTACATAGACATGCTTCCCAAGCTGCATGGCTATCATTGTTGCCGCAAAATGCGAATGATCAGGAGTAGCAATGATTACAGCATCAATCTGGTTTGCCATTTCATCAAACATTACCCGGTAATCTTTGTATTTTTTTGCTTTTGGGAAAGTTTGAAATCCAAAGGCAGCACGTTTTTCGTCAACATCACACAGAGCAACCACATTTTCTCTCAGGACTTTTCGAATTTGTCCTGCCGGTTTTTTCTCTGTGCTACCATTTTCATCTGAAAACAAGGTCTTCCAATTATCCTCACCCCTTCCGCCGACTCCAATAATCGCGATGTTTAATTTGTTATTTGGGGAGCAGCTAAACAGGTTTGGAATCAAAAGTGCCCCTGAAGCAGCCACTGTAGCTGATTTCAGGAATGTTCTGCGTGATAAATTTGTCATGATTATTGAATTATTGTTGTTGTTCCTCTAATTTCTATTGTTTTTTTCTATTTATTTCTTTTATTTCCTTTTTACTAACTCCTCCAAAGATCTTCACCATATTCCCAGCCTTTACGGACCGGTTCTTTTATGTAGACATCAAATTCGGGATGATTGGTAATCTTCATATTTGCAGCATCATATTCAATCCGTGTATTCAGACGTTGCGCAAGGATTCCGACGGCATTCAGTTCGCTCAGCGGAGCGGAATATTCAAAATTAGCCCCCGGAATTGGACCTGTGCCTTTGATTGCCCTGATCCATTCGGCTATTGGTCCCCCTTCAACGCGTGGAATAGTCTCTTTGGGTAGGTTCTTGGTGAAGTGAATCCAGTCTGCATCGGGAATCAGCAGTTTTGGATTGGCAGGTCTACCTCCGGTCAGGAGTGATGCTTTGGATCCAACCATGATCATCCCTCTTCCAGGCATCTCCTTAAGACCCCATTCCGGACGATTTTCAGGTTTTTCACCACCGTCAAGCCAGGTTAACGTTACCGGAGGCTTGTTCCCACGTGCAGCAAATTCAAATTTCAGGGATGATTTATCTGGAATAAAGCCATCGGGAGAGGATGGCCTGAGAATCGGGCTCACAGATAAAGGCATTCCAAGATCCAACGCCCAGTTTGGGGCATCCAGGGTATGGCATCCCCAATCACCCAGCACTCCATTTCCTAATTCGTACCAGCCTCTCCAAAACCTTGGAAGGTACTTCGGGCTATAGGGCCTCTCCCTGGCTGGTCCGAGCCATAAATCCCAGTCTAAATCTACAGGAACCGGCTCTCCCTTTGGAGGGTAACTGTCGGGTTTGATGAAATACCCTTTAGGATCAAATTGTGGCCCTTCAAGCCAGGCGAAAACCTCCTTAACCTCACCTAAAATGCCCGCTTCATACCACTCTTTGACATAGCGGATTCCCATCGTGGCATGTCCCTGGATACCCATGGCATTTAGGACGTTATAGTGTTTGGCCGCCTTGCGTAACGTGCGGATTTGCCAGATATTATGAGCAAGGGGCTTTTCAACGTAGACGTGTTTCCCCAATTGCATCGCCGCCATAGCTGCCGCAAAGTGTACGTGATCGGGTGTAGCAACAATTACGGCATCAATATCACCTGCCATCTTGTCGAACATCACCCTGAAATCCTTGAATCTTTTTGCTTTGGGAAAGGTTTTAAATCCTTCTGCAGCAGCGGAATCGCTCACGTCACATAACGCAACCACATTTTCAGTGGCGCAATCACTAAAATGATCCTGGGCGCGTCCACCCACACCTATAAAAGCAATTCTTACTTTCGCTGGTTTACATGCGGACAGTCCGGGTAGTAACGCTGCTCCGGCTGCTACGGCTGCCGATTTGGCAAGAAATGATCTCCGAGTTAAATTTGTCATAATATCTGAATTATTGGTTGTTGTTTTAATAAATAGGCTATTAGACTTTTAGGCTCTTAGCCTATTAGACTTTTAGGATTGGTGAATATGCATTATACCCAGTCCCCTACAGCCTAAAAGCCTACAGCCTAATAGCCTTCTCTCCTCACCCAGATTCTCGACCGGGGTTCCATCTCCAGTCTGATCCCTTTCCCGTTCACCGGAATTGGTCTGTGCGAAAATCCATCGCTAAAGACTCCTGATTCCGGAAGCGTAATATTGACAACCGTCCTTTCCTGATTGTAATTGTGAATGACAAAACTATGGTCCGAAAGCGTTTGTATGGATACCCTTGACGGGGCATCCAGAACCGGTTCATCTTTTGGGTGAAAGGCAGACCTTATCATATTCATCCATGATCTTGGAAGCTCAAGCAATCCAATCTGTCGCGGACAAAGCAAAACCTCACCCACGGCATCAAAATCCTGCTGCGAAAAGGTGTGGGTATTGATTAAATACAGATTCTTGTTTTGGACGAGGAAAGGTTGATTGTCCGATGTCTGAAGCAACACCCTGGATCCGTCAGGCACAATTTGATATTCCGTGGTTAACGGAAATTTCAGCTTTTCAGTATGTCCATTATTTAGAATGAATTGATGATTATTACGTAAAGTATTAGTCGATAACTTTACCCCTGCCATCCGGGCAAGTTGTTCGTTCCCGTTTGCGTTAACGAGAAAGCCCGTAGTAAGAATTATCTTTGCTCCCTTATCTAATGAGCTGATGATTTTTGGCACAATATCCCGATCTGCAGCTGCCTGAGTCGGAAGGAAGATTACTGAACTGTTCTCCGGGTATTGTGAAACGGGAACGAGCGAAACACCGAACATTCCGATATAATCCATGAGGTATAAATCACCTCCGGCATCGCTGTTGGCAGGTTTGTAACCTGCAACCCCCTGCACAGGATGTGCTGCAACAGCCTTCGCCAGGTCCGCCAGTTTCACAAAATCCTGCCGCAAAAGATGGTGCCCCGGATGACCCGAAATAAAACTGTCGAAATTGAACATTACAAGTTCTTTAGCTCCCGAGAGTACCGACTGGTAAGCCTGCTCGATAAAATCAATATCGGTACAATCGCCGTGGTCGAACCAGGCGCCCCCGATCTTATTCCCCGACAGGGTTGAAATCCAGCGGTAATTGATGAACCCTTCATAGGGCTGGACAAACCCGTAGCGCTGGGTATATTGTCCGCGCGTTTCGGTGCCGACCCAGACTCCGTCAAACAGTTTAGGCTCTGTTGCCACATCGTAGCCGAACAGGTGAAACCGGTCATACGACTGTGGGTACTTGATGATTATTCTGATGCCGGGATTCTTCGCTTTGGCAGGATTTATTAAAACAGATTGTGCCAGGTCTGTCAACAGTGACCGGCGGTATTCGGACCAGCTGCGGTCTCCTTTGGCTGCTTTTGATTCCAGGCTTGTGTCTGCAGTACACAGGAAGTCGTCGATGATAAAGGTGTCGAAAAACGGGGCGGAATCTTCCATAACTTTTCGCAGATCGTTTTGAGTCTTGGAGTTTTGCCAGTTGAGCCATGCCAGCGGTCCCTCCTGGGCTACTCCAAAATTGGGTCCCGGAACAGTAGCAATACCTCCGACCACTTCGAATCCGTTCTCCTTAAAAAATGAAACGGTGCTTTTGATTAACTCCGGAGGGATTACCAGACCACTACGATAGGTCTCAATATAAACTTTGGTAATCCCGTTGCAATGGAGGATGGAGAGTGCTTCGCGGCGACCAGCTTCGGTGGTCAGAAACTGGTCCACCGTCTGGGCAATGATATAAACGCTCAGTTTAAGGTCTGATTTTCTGGCTTCTGCAAGGCTTTGGACATCATCGGAAGCTTTTGGTGTCTGTTTACAACCCTGAAAGGAGAACAATACAACGAGAATCAATATATAACTTAGTTTCGTTTTCATCTTTTTTCCGGTCACTTTGCAACTTCAATTTTCCAGTCCTTAAATTCCACCGAGTAAGGGCGCTTGTCAGGACCTCCACCGGCCAGACCAAGATCAACAGCCTCTGAGATCCCCGGGATATCACCGGTATGTTTCTCAATAATCCAGTTGGTCCCGTCGAGGCTGATATAGCCGGCAAAATGATTGCCGTGGCGTACCATTTTCAGGTAAACCGGGGTTTTGGAATTCTCTGGAAGGTTCTGACTACTAGCTTTATGCATGCATCCGTTCGCAAATTCGTCATATTCGATTCCGGCACGCCCGGGAGTTCCAAAAACGAGTACGGAACCTTTGCTTCCAGGTTGAACATCAAAACTCTGAGACATATTGTTCCGGACAAAGAGACCCGATCGAAACCATTCGTGGGTCCGTTCGCCGAAACCGCTGATCTTTACCGTAGCTATAAAATCACCTTTAATCCCTTTTAAATAAACTGCGGCATACGAATCCTCAGCATGATAAAAATCTGACCCGCCAACTGTTATCCTGAACCTGTTGGCTTCTCCGTCAGATTCAATTTCAAAGGGTTTGGCCTTGGCAGAACAGTATTGATTTAGTTTGCTGGTTGTCAGATTAATGGTTGTTGCATCAAAAACCGTGAAATTCTTTTCTGCACTGTTCTCAATCCGGACCGAATGGATCCCGACTGCTGCTTCCAGTTCAAAACTGATTTCACGCGATTCGTTTATTTTCAGATCGATTACCTGGCTTTGAATCGTTGAATGGTCAACCACAAGGTTTACCGTCATCTTCTGAGGTTCCTGGGTGAGGTTCTTTGCGGTTGCAGTAACCCTTAACTTTTCACTTTTGAGAAGCCTGTCATCCGATAATCTGAAATTTTCGAAAACAACAGCAGGTTTTATTCCTTCAATCATTACTGACTGATAGGGTGTTGAGCCGATCGCCAGCCGGTGTTCTCCCGAATCATAGATCCTGACTTCAAACTCAATTTTGCGGCTGTTGTTTTTGATCACCGGGAAGAGTCTCTTTTCGGATACCTTCCCATCCAGGTAAAGCTCAATTGGAGCAGACCCGGTTGAGCCATTGTTAAATACAGAAGCGGACAGGTGAATTATGCTTCCGGCTGCCACTTTACCGCCAGTGAGAGCCGCAGCCGTTTCAATTTTCAGATCACTCACCTGAAATTCGGGCTCTCCGTCCAGAATTGTTTCCGGGGGATTAACAGGCGCCTCAATCTTGAAATTGTTCCGGTAAATATTGTCTTCCGCCAGGGCTGCACATAGCTTCCATTCTCCCTGCTCAAGGTTATAATAGATGTTTTCCTCGGAAGTCCAGCCTGATGACATGTTATCAAACCAAAATGCGACATTGTCGTTGAAGAATCCCGCACGAACATCATGAATCAGGTTTTTGCGTATCACCGAATTAAACGTCAGACCTGCGGTTTTGATTGCCCCCGAATCATCCGCATCGCGCTGAACATCATCAAGGTGATTGTATTCAACGATATAGTCTCCATCAATCGCCTCCTCCTGGTTCGACCAGCCGCCAACGTCAATACCGTATCTCCCTCTTGTTTTGGTCAGATAGTTATGTGATATTTCCGTCATCAGGGTATTATTGGCCATGATGTTGACACCCCCGCAGTCATAAAGCTTATTGTAGGAGATGAGGGTTTCCCGGATTATTTCTCTGCCGTCGCCTGGTTTTGAGAGCCCGTTGGCATAAATCCCTCCGTCATCCAGGGTGATGAAGCTGTTGTGGAGGATTCTGGTCTGGTAACACCCTTTTTTCACCGATATCCCGGTTCCGTTGCAGGAACGGACTTCGCCGCCGACAAACTCGCAGGCATGCGCAAACTCGTAACTGATGGCACTGTTCGAACCCGTCTGAGCTTCTGCAACCCCCGTGGAACCGTCAACCCCGTCATAGTTATAGCTGGTTATATTTTTGCCGGTGATGACCCCCTCAAAGGTTAACCCGTAAATACGCAGATTCCGCACCGGTTCTCCCTGTTTCCCATGTACGTCAACCAATTGATTGATCATTGGTGCTCCTGCCTGAGCCAGGTTCATATCCGGTATATCATCCGTTGGAATATAGCTGATCTCTTTTGCTTTTTTATCGAAAAACCATTCTCCCGGGGCATCAAGCAATGATTTTACGTTTTCGACGTAATAGCGTGGCGGAACGATCACGACCCCCGCCTGGGGTGATTTAAAGGTGGCAATACCTGTTTTTTCATCCACTTTGGCCAGTGAATTGATTCCCGTATGCCAGCACAGCAACATGACCACCCTGTTCCCCTCCATCTCCTTCCACGATTTCAGGTCCCCTTTTTTGAAACAGAGTTCACTGGTCGATTTGGAGATCGAGGGTGGGGTTAAATAGCCCTCGTTTGGCGTACGTGCAAGCGTTTGCTTCTTCCCGTTCACAACCAGCATGGCAACCGTATCAGCCTCAAACGGGGCGGTCCAGACCTTGCCGTTTTTCTTCCATCCTTTAACCGGGACCTCTCCCGAGATTACAGGTTTTTCACCGGGGAATGCCGCGTAGGTCACATAATGGTCTTTCAGTTTGTGATATTCAAATGCCCCGGTAGGGAGATTAGTCTCGACTCTTTCACCGCCATCGGCAGTTTCAAAGAGCAGACCTTGTTTTAAATTATATTGGCCGCCGCGGATATAAACCAGGATATCTTTCCCGCGTCCCAGGGGGTGAGGCGATCCGATCCACCTCTTCTCAATGGGTGCACTCTTGGGGAAGAAAACCTTTGATTTCAATTCCCTGACCGCTTTTTGAGCCCTTCTGATGGTCAAAAACGGACCGTCGGTTCTTGCGGTATTGGGCGCTGCAAGCGTTCCCGACCATCGGTCATCACCGTTTGTGGCGACATAAAAATCTGCGTTTGCGGGATAGCTGAACGGAAGCCATTTTTCACCCCTGAGCAGTTTCCCATCCCGCATTGGCGAGTATGACTGTGAGTAGCCGCAAAGATTCAACAGACCTGCAAAAAGAAGGAGCATTAAAAGGAGTAAACTACTTTTTAAAGTGCTTGAAGGAACAGGTCCTGATAAAACCCTCATATTCTTAATCTGATGTTGAAATTCTGTTTGTTAACTGGAAGTTTGAAAAGTCAAACATATTTAATTTTGTAGAACCGATTCAATAGGTTTTTGTCTTTTGTCTATAGTTTTTTAACTGATTCTGCGAAAATCTGTGAATTTGAAACCAAAATAGGCTAATTATCTATTGAATTCCGATAAAATAGCTGAAGTATTTAGATTGAGGAACGGATAACTTTGTTTGACAAAATAACTATACAAAATAACGCTGAAGGCGGTTGGCGACTGGCACTTCGCAACAAGTGACCTGTGGCCCAGAGCCGGAATCATTCAGACAAGAAATATTTGATAATATTATCCCTAATTAAACCTGCCGGATGAAAAACCTAATCCTGACCCTTGCATTCCTGCTGTTAGTTTCAACTTTTTCAATTGCCCGGAATCCGGACGCTAGGGGTTTTGACTCAATCCAGGCAAACTTTAAAAATCCGCCTGCAGACTGCTGGCCGCATACCCGCTGGTGGTGGCCCGGAAATCCGGTTTCGAAAGCTGAGATCACCCATGAACTGGAAGAGATGCGTGCTCACGGGATTCGCGGGGTGGAGCAAATTTCAATGAGTGAAGTTTACGAAAAGGGAAATATTCCTTACCTCTCCGACGAATTCATGGAGATGCTGAAACATACCGTTAAAGAGGCTAAACGGTTGGGAATGGAGGTTTCCCTCAATTTTGGCGGACCGGGCTGGATCATCGGGGGTGCATGGGTAAAGGAAGATGAGAAGAGTAAAGATCTGGTGCCGACCTTTATTGACCTGGCAGGAAATCAGGTATATAACGGTAATCTGCCAGATCGCCTGACTAAAACGAAACGGTCCTGGGAACATTTTACCCCAAAACTGGATGGCGACGAGACCTTGTTGGCTGTTGTTGCCGGAAAAATTGAAAATGATGGTCGAATCAGCGAAAAATCGTTGATCAACCTCACGGCTACAGTTTCGGGAAATAAAATTAACTGGAAAGTTCCTGAAGGGGAATGGCGCCTGATGGCTTTTTGGCTAAAGAAAAATGGAATCAGTAATGCTGTGGACCATTTCAGCAAGCAAGCTATGGAGAACTACTGCCATTTCCTGGGCAATAAATTTTACGAGGCTTTTGGAGATGAATTCGGGAAAACGGTGGAATCGCTGTTCGTGGATAGTTTTGAACTGCCAAATCTTTCAAGCGGGATCAACTGGTCAACCGGATTACTGGAAGCGTTCCGTAAGGAGAAAGGGTATGATCTCACCCGCTATCTTCCTGCAATCTGGTGGAATGTTGGAGAGATTTCACCGAAAATAAGGTTTGATGTCAATGAATTTCTTCATGAAACCGGTTTGAATGTTTTCTTCAGAACATTCCTGGGATGGTGTGAAGATCATCATATTAAGGGGAGGATCCAGGCCTATGGTTTTAATACGGATAATATAGAAGCTTCTGGAAAGTCGCATATTCCCGAAATGGAGATCACTGCAGGAGAGAAGGATGCGGCTGACTGGTTCGACACCCGGATCGGTCCCAAGCAATATGTCGCTTCCGGTGCCCACCTGTATGGAAGGAAGGTGGTTTCAGCCGAGGTTTACACCTTTATCCACTGGGAAAGGTACCGTGAAACACTTGAGGAGCTTAAGATTGCCAGTGATGGCTACCTTATGGCAGGCGCCACAAAATTCTATAATCACGGCTTTAATTTTTCTCCGGAGAAAATTGTCTCTCCGACCCGCTCACTCCCGTTTGCGGCCTATATCCAGCCTCAGAATGTCTGGTGGAAATACTATCCCAAACTTGCCGAATATATTGCCCGGAGCGCTTATTTACTCCGTCAGGGCGATTTTACCGCTGATATTGCCCTTTACTCTCCGCTGGCGAACCAGTGGGCGTTAAATGCGCTGAACATGCGCAAATGGACCCGTGAATTCGAATGGGGTGATTTAGGTGAACTCCTGATTTCAAACGGGTATAATTACGACCTGATAAATGATGATGCGCTGCAGAATCTCGCAACCGTTGCAGATGGCAGGCTTAAAGTACGGACCAATGAGTACAAAGTACTTATTCTTCCAAATGTTGAAACCATCCCTCTGAAAACCCTCGAATTCATTGAAAAATATGTTGAGCTGGGAGGCATTGTTATTGCACTTGAACGGATACCTGAAAAATCAACGGGTTTGACCGATTACAGGGTGTCGGACAATAAGGTCAGGGAGCTTTCCAACAACCTGTTCAATAAACCAAAACAGCCGGAGGGGAAACCGGTTAATTTGTATGGTCTGAATGGCTCCGGAATTGTTGATGGTATCGTGATGAATCCTTACGGGAAGGGGGGAACCTACCGGCTTAAAAATGTCATCGACCGCCAGATCTGGTGGGACAAACGGAGCAGCACGCTCGATCCGTTCCTGGAAACCATTCGCAAACATATCGCCCCCGATTTCGGAATCGACTTTGCCTATGAGGGGCTGCGTAAAAATGAGGGACTCACATTTATTCACCGGAAATTGGGAGAGAAGGATATCTATTTTGTCTCAAATATCCAGGACAAACCGAATGCAGTCCCTGTAACTTTCAGGGTTAAAAATAAGGTAATCCGGGAATGGAATCCATACACAGGCGCGATTACACCGGTATTAAGCTTCTGCGAGGTGAAGGATGGGATAAAAGTGCCGCTCAATCTCGCTCCCTATGAATCGTTGTTTCTCGAATTTTCCCCGGGTGAACCGGAGGCTTATGTAGCAAAATCAGAATTCATTGATGTTTCAGCAACAGGGAATAGAGGTCTCAAGGCAGTTGCACTTCAGAACGGCATTTATTCATTAATAATCAAAACGGGCAGTAAGGAGAAGAAAATCACCACAGGGGTTTCGGGCATTCCCGCCCCGTTCCTGATCTCCGGGGCATGGAACATGGAGCTTAAAGGTGAAAACTTTCCTGCTGTTACGAGGAAGTCTGAAGAGCTCACTTCCTGGATTGAAGATCCGTTAACCCGTAATTTCAGCGGGACAGGGCGTTATGAAATCAATTTTACCCTTTCCACCGGGTACTTCCTGAAAGGACTTAAACTATATCTGGATTTGGGAAAGGTCGGAAGTATTGCCGAAGTGTCTATGAATGATCAACCTTTAGGAATAACCTGGATGCGTGGTCAAAAGCTGGAGGCAACCCACGCCCTGAAGGCAGGGGAAAACAAGCTGGTCATCCTGGTGACCAATACGCTGATCAACCGGATTTCGGCAATGAAAGAGCCACCTCCGGTACCTGAGGATCTGGTTTCCCGGTTTGGAAGCGGGGCTGTCAATCAGGAGACTCCCCGGGAATTTGGATTTAAACCATTGCCCGCGTCCGGGTTAATAGGACCGGTGAGGATTATTACGGTTAAGGAAGTTGCAGTCAGCTTTTAACAACTGGCTTCTGGCTGTTGGCTTCTGGCTGTATGTCATTGTGTATAAGCAGCCAGTCGCAAGGTGCTGGCTGCTGGTCCTGATTATTTCACATGGGCGGCCAGAAACGGCAGAATTTTATTTAAAGCATCGCTGTTATCTGCGTCGGTAAATCCGTGTCCTTCATCGGGATAAGTAATCAGCTGATTTGAAACTCCAGCTGCAGTTAGTTTGTCAATGAGTGCGGTGGTCTGTTCGGGAATTACAATATCATCCAAACCCCCTTGTAAGGCAATGGTAGGTGGGGATTGGTTATTTACAAAATTGATCGGGCTTGATTGCTTGTACATGGTCGAGTCCTGTGAATAGGATTGACCAATGACTGCAATTAAGGCAATTTCCTGGAAGAGTCCCTGGTTAAAGATCGCTTCGAGGTCGGTCGGTCCAAAAAAATCGACCACTGCTTTTACGTGCTTATTGGGATCGTTCTTATAGCTGTGCAGAAGAGCCAAATGGGCCCCGGCACTGGCTCCCAGGACAATCAGGTCTTGTGAAACACCATAACCGACTGATTTGGAAAGATAATACTCAATTGCCGATTTTACATCCTGTTCCTGAGTGGGAAACAAATCAGTAGTACTGTTAATGGCCAACCGGTAATTTAGGTTTATGAATGCAAAATTCGGACTTCTTTTTTTTATTGAATCTACTACAAAGGTCATATCGGTTTTATCACCGTCAACCCATGCGCCGCCATGGATCACCACGATCGTTTTTGTTGAATTTATCGTTCTTCCTGCGGGAAGATCGATATCCATTTTCTGGAGCGGATCGGTTCCATATCCAACATCCGAATAGGCTATTGCAACTGCAGGATCTGGTGAAACTGGAGTGAGGGTATCGCTCTTTTTACAAGAGGCAATCAGCACGACCAGTGAGAAAATAATGAGTAGTTTGCGCATATCAGCTATTGTTAACCTTTGATAAACAAAATTCTGAACATGAATGTTTCAACTGAAAACATCTTCGAATACAAGTAATCAGAATCATGGAGTTGGCCTATTTAACTTTGATTTCTTAAAAGGTCAATTTAGTGAAATATAAGATTAAAGATAGGTAATTTTTAATGTTTGTTAAAAAAACAAGTTAAAAGTTCTGAGATCGTGGACGCTCACGAATGTTCTGAATCCCACTTTCCGAATTCAAATTTTAAATATCTTTGGCTTTCAATCGAACAAAATCTCTTTTGAGGGATATAATAAATCTGTAATCTTCAAATTGAATTATAAATACTTAAGAATGAAAAGATTAATTAAGGTATTTCTATTTATTTTCCTTTTTCATATTCCTTTTTGGGTATCTGCCCAGTCATTTCCTTTTCAGAGTGCCACCATCACCGTTTCTCCTGAAATCAGATCCTCCTTTATTACTGGTGGTCGTTTGCTGCTGTACGTGAGCCGGGAACGGGAGCGGGAACCCCGCGACCATGCAGATGTAAAATTCGGATTTACACTGAAAAACTGGGATGGAGCATCCCCTTTTGTATTAGAGGCAACGGATAAAGGAATTCTTCATACCGATCTGGCAGAGGGGTTTATTCCCGTCCCAAAGAAATTTTATTACCAGGCCATCTACAAGCAGAATGTGGATGATGCGCTGGCCGATATCCCGGGCAACCTGGTCACAGATGTCGATTCCGTGGAGGTTACCGGTCCGGTAAACCTGACTCTAAAATTGAATAAAGTAATCCCTCCTTTAAAGATCGTCGAAAATAAGTTTGTGAAGCCTATAGTCATTCAGAGCAAATTGCTTTCCGCTTTCTCAGGTCATCCCCGGTATTTGAAAGCCTCTGTCCTGCTCCCGGCAAGTTATTTCGACAACCCGGGAAAATCATACCCGATCTGCTATCATGTTCCGGGTCTGAACGGCAGATACGACGGTGTTAACGGAATGATCACCAATAAATCATTTTCCGAATGGTGGTTTTCGAAGAAAGCTCCTCAGATCATCTATGTATTTCTTGACTCCCAGGGACCTTACGGCGATTCTTATCAGGTTGATTCAGAGAATAACGGCCCTTGCGGGAAAGCGCTGACCGAGGAACTTATCCCTGAAATTGAAAAACAGGTTCATTACACTAAGGATTCGGGCAAACGTTACCTTGCCGGTGCCTCAACCGGTGGGTGGGTAGTGCTGGGTTTGCAGGTTTTCTATCCCGACTTCTTCGATGGTGCCTGGGCATACAGTCCCGACCCGGTTGATTTTGAACATTACGGATTGATCAATATTTATAAGGATGAGAGTGCATTTTATAACCGGTTTGATTATTTGCAACCCGAATCGAGGACGATCTACGGTGAACCAAAGGGGTCTATGAAGGATGCGATCCTGGATGAAGATGTGCTGAGCCGGACCAATGATTACCGGATATCTGGCGAACAGTTCGGGGCCTATAATGCGGTTTTCGGACCCAAAGGGAAGGATGGTCTCCCCACTATGCTGATCGATCCGGTTACGGGCAAAATTGACCACTCCATAGCTGTCCAGTGGGAAAAATACGATTTAAAAAAGGTGCTTGAGAAAAACTGGTCCACGCTGGGGCCGAAACTCCAGGGAAAGATCTGGATCTGGACCGGAGACATGGATATGCTCTATTCGAATGTCGCGACACGGTTCCTGAAAATGTACCTCGATAAAACGGAGAACCCAAAGTCGGATGCCAAGATATCATTTACCCCGATGGCCGGTCACTGTGCCGAATGGAGCGATGTAGCGGTTTTGAATAGGGTGGCGGAAAAAGCGGCGAAAAAATAACTCCAATCAAAATGGTTTTGAGGTGATGCAATGTCAGTTTCACCTTAATCAAAATGGTTTTGAGGTGACTCATTGTCCGATTCATGCGAAGCAAAGAGGCTTTACCCCTAAGCAAAGTCTGATTCATGTCAATCAAAATGATTTTCACCTGAAGCAAGGTCTGATTCACGTCAATCATGATGGTATTCAGGTCTATCAAAGTGGTTTACACCTGAAGCAACGGGAGTATTCAAATGATTGAATTATCCGTTAATAAATTCAGAGCAAATCTGAAAGACTTTGCAGATAAAGCCATTTTATAAATTTGATGAAAATTCGATCCGCATATTTGCGATCGGGGGACATTACGAGGTAATCTAAGGAATGATCAATTATTAAAGTTCCATTAAATTTTGCAAAAAAAGCATTTGTGGCAATTCATTTTATTCCTTACTATTGGGCGCCAAAAGGGAAATCAGAATTTTATTTTTCTGATTTGCGCTATTCGGCTTATTCGATAGTTTCAAACCTCTAGCTTTCATAAAATGAAGAACAGCGTATTTTTATTGCAAATAGTTATGTTGCTTATTGCCCCCTTTGTTGTGTTTGCCCAATCGAACAGGACCCTTAAGCAACAGCAGGAATACCTTACCCCGTATGAGAAAAGCAACCTGACGGAGACTAATTTGCCTGTTTTAATGCCTTATAACCGTTGGATTGACGCCGCCGGAGAACAGCTCTATTTTGGGGAGAAGACCGATGAAAACCATGCCCTCGATTGTGCTCTTTCCCCTGACGGGAGGTGGATTGCCGTGGAAGGACGTTACTCGGTTGTGATCATCGACCCGGCGACTAAGAAAATCATCAGCCGTACAGCTTTGAGAGCTCCGTTTGTTAAGGAGAATTTAATGAATACGTTCTCAGGAATCTCATGGCGCAAAACCGGCGAAAAGTATGAAATTTTCTGGAGTACGGTAGGGAAAGCGAACAAATCGTATGTCGTTCAGGCCTCCTGGGACGGAAAGCATTTGTCTGTTTTAAAAACGTTCCCTTTTGAAGCGGTTAAACCTGCCGAAACTGCCTTACCCAACGAATTGGTTGTTGCCGAAGAAGCAGGTACGCCCGTGCTATATGTGGTCTTAAACGGAAATAATACGGTTGACAAACTGGATGTCGAAACCGGCAAAACGATCTGGTCGGTGCCCGTTGGGGTTGCCCCTTTCGGGATTACAGAAGCGAATGGAAAACTCTATGTTACCAACTGGGCCGGATCAAATCCGGATAAAGATGATGTAAATGTGGCCGGGGTACCATGGGGAAGCGCAAAAGTAGATCCTCAGACCGGCGCAACACGTGAAGGGACGGTCTCTGTACTGGATGCCAAAACAGGCAGATTGCTGAAAGATATTGTAGTGGGATTGCATCCTAATGATATAATCACGAGTGGTGATCAAAAATTTGTATTTACCGCCAATGCCAACAGCGATCAGGTTTCTGTCATCAGTACCGAAAAGGATGAGGTGAATGAGCAGATTTCTGTACGGCTCTCGGGCGAGAAGAACAATTATTTTGGCGATTCCCCGAATGGTCTGGCTATTTCAGGTGACGGGAAAACACTCTATGTGGCAAACGGAATGGATAACGCCCTCGCTGTGGTTACCCTTGGAAGCCTTTCGTCAAAAGGTTCCCCGGAAAATAAGAGTATGGTGACCGGATTTATCCCCACAGGAGCTTATCCGGGTGGAGTTGCCGTCTATCGCGACACCCTTTTGTTTGTTGCCAATATTGAAGCTGAAGGGTCGCGTATTCCAACTGTCCTGGAAAAGACGGGCCATACGGTCTATAATTCCCACCGGGAGATGGCTTCGGTATCGGTTATCCCGGTACCTCAAAAATCTATGCTCAAGGATTATACCCAAAAAGTTGAAAAGATCAATCAGCTCTTCAGACTGGCTTTTACAGAAAAACTTCCGCGCAAAGATGTTGGCCCGGTTCCGGTTCCTCTCCGGGTTGGTGAACCTTCCGTTTTCAAACACGTAGTTTATATCATCAAGGAGAACAGGACCTACGACCAGGTTCTGGGTGACGTTAAAGGGGGAGATGGCGACTCAACCCTCTGTGTTTTCGGAAAGAAAATCACCCCAAATACCCATAAAATAGTGGATGATTTTTTGTTGATGGACAATTACCATGCCTCCGGGAAATGTTCAGCTGAGGGGCATCAGTGGACCGACATGGGAATTGTTACCGATTATGTTGAAAAGGAGGTCAAGGCATGGATCAGGAGCTATCCTCATGTTCAGTATGATGCGCTGGTTTATGCCCCTACCGGTTTTATCTGGGATAATGCCACGCGTCATGGGAAAAGTGTCCGGATCTATGGCGAAGCATGTGATGTTCAGTATGATAAAAGCTTAACCTGGACTTCGATCTACGATGGGTTTATGAAGGGTGAGACCTTTAAATTCAAAAATATCACCACCGTAAAACCGGTTGAGAAATTGTTGAGTCAGAATTTCCCGAGTTCTGATAATCATGTGTTTCCTGATGTGCTCAGGGCCAAGGCTTTTATTGAGGAGATGAATGCCTGCGACAAAATGGATGGGGACCAATGGCCGGAGCTTATGGTGATTGCCCTTTCGAATGATCATACGGCGGGTACCCGTCCGGGAATCCCTACGCCACGGGCAATGGTTGCGGATAATGATCTGGCGCTCGGGCAGATTATTGAGGCAATATCCAAAAGCCGATTCTGGAAAAACACTGCGATCTTCACCACCGAGGATGATTCACAGGATGGATGGGATCACGTTTCAGCCTACCGCACAGTGGGAACTATTGCAAGTCCCTATTCCCGTTTAAAGCATACGGTACATACCAATTACAACCAGGTTTCGCTGGTGCGGACCATCGAACAGATTTTAGGGATTCCTCCGATGAATATCAGTGATGCCACCGCCATGCCGATGTTCGACTGTTTTAACTATACCCCCGATTTCACCCCATTTCTGGCGGTGCCAAACCAGATTCCGCTGAACGAAATGAATAAGAATCTGAATGAACTCAAAGGAACGGCACTCCATTATGCCCGGAAAAGCCTTGAACCCCAGTTTGATTATATCGACCAGGGCGATGACGACCTGCTGAACCGGATCCTTTGGTTTGCGATGAAAGGGAAGGAAAAATACCCTGCCAGATACAGCGGGAAAGAAGCGGGGGAGAAGGAATAAGGATGTTTTAACAGTGAGAGTCTGACTTTGAGTCAGGCCCTCATTTTTTTAGAAAACTCCGCGGGAGTCCGCTGTTATTGACCCCCGGTGTTTCAGCCAGGGGTACCTGGCACCCGGATTGCACAACCCGAAACGGGTTGAATTACTTAAACCCAATATTTTTCGTCAAAATCAACTCCATTTTCTTTTAACAACCTGATAAACTCATTGCGAACACTTTCTTTTTTATGGTGTTGCTGTTGATTCATAACGTATTTTATAATTGTATCCTTTTCTCTTACCGACAGTGTAAAGGCACCATAACTTTCTGCCCAATTTGAAAAATCGGGATAGATATGCTTTTCTTTTATCCATTTGGAACTGGACACTTTTATGTCTCTAACCAGATCAGCCAAAGCGAGTGAAGGGTGAAGATCGCAAATGATATGAATATGGTCTTCAACACCATTAATTCTGAAGAGCCGGCAGTTTTTATTTTTTATTACGCCCCAGATGTATTTGAAAAGCACATCATTACCGGAGTTGAGTAATACTTTTTCGCTGTTTCGCGTATGAAAAGTGATGTGATAAAGAATTTGACGGTAACTGGCCATGATTAAGGTTTTAAAAGGTAAATTCGAAATCAAAGATTTTGTAAGTTACGAAAAATTCTTCAATAATTCTAAGGTTAGTTTCAAATATATAGTTTATATTCAACCCGTTTCGGGTTGCATTTTGTTGGTGGCTCACAAACCCCCAATAAAAATTGGGGGTCAATAACCTAATCCACCTTCGGCGGATTATCCGCTATTCGCAAACCCCCAATAAATAATTGGGGGTCAATAACCTAATCCACCTTCGGCGGATTATCCTCTATTCGCAAATCCCCAATAATAATTGGGGGTCAATAATATAATCCACCTTCGGCGGATTAACCTCGTAATTAAAAAACTCCGCAGGAGTTTACTGTTATTGACCCCCGGCGTTTCAGCCGGGGGCAATGTACGCCCAGGTTACACCAACCCGAAACGGGTTGAATTTGCCTATATTCAACCCGTTTCGGGTTGTTGGGTTGTAGCTGCTCACTAGCCCCCAATAAAAATTGGGGGTCAATAATATAATCCACCTTCGGCGGATTATCCGCTATTCGCAAACCCCCAATAAATAATTGGGGGTCAATAATATAATCCACCTTCGGCGGGTTATCCGCTATTCGCAAACCCCCAATAAAAATTGGGGGTCAATAATATAATCCACCTTCGGCGGATTATCCTCTATTCGCAAACCCCCAATAAATAATTGGGGGTCAATAATATAATCCACCTTCGGCGGATTAACCTCGTAATTAAAAAACTCCGAAGGAGTTTACTGTTATTGACCCCCGGCGTTTCAGCCGGGGGCAATGTACGCCCAGGTTACACCAACCCGAAACGGGTTGAATTTGCCTATATTCAACCCGTTTCGGGTTGTTGGGTTGTAGCTGCTCACTAGCCCCCAATAAAAATTGGGGGTCAATAATATAATCCACCTTCGGCGGATTATCCGCTATTCGCAAACCCCCAATAAATAATTGGGGGTCAATAATATAATCCACCTTCGGCGGGTTATCCGCTATTCGCAAACCCCCAATAAATAATTGGGGGTCAATAACATAATCCACCTTTGGCGGATTATCCGCTATTCGCAAACCCCCAATAAATAATTGGGGGTCAATAATATAATCCACCTTCGGCGGATTATCCGCTATTCACAAACCCCCAATAAATAATTGGGGGTCAATAACTTGATCCACCTTCGGCGGATTATCCTCTATTCGCAAACCCCCAATAAATAATTGGGGGTCAATAACTTGATCCACCTTCGGCGGATTATCCGCTATTCGCAAATCCCCAATAAAAATTGGGGGTCAATAACTTGATCCACCTTCGGCGGATTAATATCTCAATTATTCAAAATACCGAAACTCCTCAACCAGCAGCCGGTAAAGCTCTTCGCGGACCTTTTTGGTGAGTTCCTGAACTTCGGCAAACAACTGGTGCATATCGTGCAACCCCTCTTTTTCGGTGTACTTCCTGAGCTGAATTAACCCGGAACAGGGGGTCAGGTAATCCTCATAATCAAAATACCTGAAATAGGGTTCCTCTTTTAAACCGACATTCCGCAGGTATTGCCCCTTACAATAATTCAGGTTCCAGGTTTTATAGAGAAGCTTAATCTTTTCGACCAGTTCGAAGGCCACCCCATGTTCGGAAGATACCTCACGGTCAAGCGTGGTCGACCAGAACGACTCGCGGTTCGCCGGACAAAGCGGGTTGTCGACAAAAACCTCCGGAGCCCCCGCAACCGGATTATCCTTCTCAAAAGTGGTCACCACACAACGGTTCTCCGCCAAAACAAACGCAAAACACAACGCGTACCAGTACGAAGCAGATTCTGGCTTGATATCCGGTGCCCAAATATCTGACTGATTGGCCCAGGTTGGATACTTCCCGTTGATTACCTTGGTTATGCAAAACCATGTTATTAATGATTTTGATGAAGTAAGATCATAAGCACAATAGCCCTTCTGGTCGGGGGGTTTACAAAAACATTTTGATTTGTTTACATCAATAAATGAAAGATCGAGTCTAAACCAGATATTGTCAGGGTAAAAAGAATGTCTATTAAATGATTCTTGTTTTAATCGTACAGGAGTTAAATCGTCCATAAATCCTATTTGATCACCATTACAATATCCATAAATTGCTTTTAATTGAACGTGTCTAGGATCATTTTGAGGAAAACCACTAATATATTTCTTGTTTTTTTCTTCAATTGTAGCAGTTCGATAAAAATTATAACGAGGTTGAGCATGATTGTTACCGCTTTTATCCAAAAGGAAAGGAATAGTAGACCTTATATTACTTCTATCAATGCCTAAATTAATTTTTTCTGAATCAAATCGGCCATTACTTAATACTAGAAATAACTCTTCTTCATCCAAACTCCAGTTGATTTTCAACTCATCACGTTTTAGGTGGGTGAAGTTTTTTACTGAAACTTGATTTGTCCGGGTTTCGTCGCGATTGTATTTCCAGATGGTAAAGGCGAGCGGCCATTTTCCCTGCAGTTTAAAGAACTCGTTGCTCGTGATGATAAACCCGTCTAAGTAATCGAAATGGCGGTCCCACTCTTTGCGGAAGGCAACATAGGTTGGGCGTGGGATCAGCCACGAGGTCGGGGTAAAAATCAGCACCAACGATTCGGCGGTTCCGTCAACCTGCGCCTTCAACTTCGAAATATTGAGGATTTGCCCCAGGAACGCGAGGTAACGCTCCTTACCGGCATCTTCGCCCGTGAGTTCAAGAATGGAGGGGTGGATCGAATAGTTCGAATTGGTCTCTTCTCGGGCCGACTCGTGTTCATCAGTACTTTTATAAGGCGGGTTCAGCAAAAAGGCGAGTGGTTTGTCGATGGAGAGGTTCTTCAGTTTTAGCTCCTTTTCCAGCCGGCTCAGGTAATTGGCGGCATCGCAATCGAGGAAATTCAACCCTTCATTGTCGGCGGTTTTCGGGATAATCGTAAAACCTGTTTCAATATGCCAGGGATCGATCTTCATCCGTCGTTCGATAATCCGCAACAGGTCGGGCTGCAGTTCGGAGATAATCTTGTGCTTGAGCCGTCCCCTCCAGCTCGAGATCAGGTTGCCCGAACCACCTGCCGGATCAAAGAAGATATATTGCTCGTCCAGTTCGGCGTCGATCGCTCGTTTGGCATACCAGAGGGCAAATTTGCTCAGGTTGATATCGGTAAAGAAGATGCCATGCTGCTTCACATATTCGGGGTCGATGCGCGAAATCACCTCATCGAACCGGCTGAAATAATAATCTACGGTCAGCCCGGAACCTTCGTTGGTGAAGATAAACCGGGTTTCGACAAATTTTTTAAACTCTTTGAAATATAGTGGGTTGATGGATATTTGGTCGCTGTTTTTCTGTCCTTTAAAGCCAACCAGGCAAATCTGGTTGGAATTCTCGTTGATTGAAACGGTTGAGGTGATATCCCAATAGGCCACCATTGAATAGAAGGCATGAACGGCGTCGATCGGGTGTTCAAAGTATTTTTTCAGCAGTTCGATCTGATCGATAAAATTCCGGGTATTCATCTGAAGCCGTTCCACCCCCGAATTTCTAAGGATATTCAGGATTTCAAAAATCTCGTAGTCGATACTTTTGGCTTCACCGGCAAAATAATCCCCTTCGAGGTCTTTGGGTTCGAGCCAGTAAATGGCCGCTTCACGGATCTCTTTCCGCCCTGGCTGTGCTGTTTTGCGGGTGTTCTCCTTCCCGATAGTGCTGGGAGCCTTTTGGGCATCAGAAGTATGGGCAAGGATTACCGCATATTCAGGCAATTGGTTTACCTTCCAGATCCCGACGAACTTATGGGCAATCACCACCACTACCGAATAGATCAGTCCATGTTTTTTATGGTAATGCAGGGCCTGGTAAAAGCCGTCGAGCCAGTCGGAATAGTGCGACTTCGCCTCCACAATAATCTGACCTTCAATATAGACATCGGCTCCGCAGGCATCTGATTCGATCTTAAATTTTTCCTTGTTCAGTTTCTGGAAAAACGGATACAACAATGGACGTTTTGCATCCTCGTTACTTTCGCTGTAGAGATATTTTTTCAGCTGTTTGATCTCTTCGTTGAAAATGGTTTTGCTTTTGGAGCGGGAAGGAATAGACATTGGTTTAGGTTTAAACGGACATTTGCCCGATTCTGAAAATCGAAGCAAATTAGGACTTTATCGCGTTATTTCAAACAGAAACAGATTTTAATTTAGAGACTGTTTAAATTTCTCCGTAGGAGATAAATATCAATAGAAAAGTATAATTCTGAAAACAAATTTCCCGTAGGGAATTAACCGTTTATCTGTTAATGTCCTAACGGACAATTGTATCTATTTGATTCGTTTTTCTATCGAAATTGATGCCCTACGGGCAAAGAGGGTTTAATTTTTATTGTTTTGAGACTACCTTGTTATCAGTGTATTTCATTACTAATGGGTAGAATACATCATTGAGATGAATTTTAACCGGCATAAATGGGTAGTTTTCACACGTATAAATTTTAATTAACTTATTAATATTTTGATCTTTGATCCGTGTGGAACCCTCATCGATTTATACATTGCCTTTTGTGAATGTAAGTTCATGAGGGTTTCATCGCGACAAAAGATAATGATTTTGGAACAATCTGTTCAAACCGCTTGTTATTGGTTTAAGGGAGGAAAAAGTATTTCCTGGTTTATATTTTAAAGTTAATTGTTATGAAGGTATATGTTGTCAGCATGTTGAATGCTGTTGTTTTGATTTTGCTCGGTTTGTGGGGCTACCTGGGATCTCAGACTCCATCGCCTACTGCCCTTATTCCGGTGTTTGCAGGCATTATCCTCCTCTCGCTGATCAGGGGACTAAAAGCCGGAAACCGTGTGATCGCCCATATCTCGGTACTGCTGACCTTTGTACTTTTAATCGCATTTATTAAGCCGCTTACCGGTTCCATTGGAAGGGCAGATAACGGGGCCATCGTGCGGATTGTGATTATGATGATTGCCTGTGCAGTGAGCATGGTCTATTTTATCCGGAGTTTTATTGCAGTCAGAAAGGCACGGACAAAAGCAGGGGAATAAGTTTAATGTGGTTTACTTTTACCTGAAATTAGCAAATAGTTGTTTCACAGAGCCAACGGACATCATTTATGCACCAGCCTGGCAGGAAGGTGCCGGAGAGTTTAAATTGAAGAGATATTACGGATGATCTATTCGTATTTCGATTGCTTGGAATGGTGTTTTCTTAATTTGCTTTTTCCATATCCGGTATCAAATGGCTTAGCATCCCGTTGAGGAGCCAAAAGATTTTTTCTGTCACCATGGTCAGATCAAGCAGGCATCCTTTGCTAATGGCTGAAACGAGCTTGTCGTTGTCAATATATGCTTTTCGAAGCTTTTCCATGGATGGAGCATTCGAAGAACTCAGGTCCAGAAACATCCGAACGTCATCCTTATCCTTCGTTTTTTCAATTTCAGCAGCAAAATTCAGCAGAAATTCGATGGACTCCATACAAGCGTCCGAAAGACCCTCCAATGATGGATCGGTCCTTGCCTTTAAAATGATTTTCACGCCTGTGGCAGTACTGTCAGCCAATTGATCCAATAAAGTCTGGTGTGTTTGCATGAAGGCATGTTCTTTGGTTGTTTCCGGGAGCATTGGCATTGATGCCACATTAGCTAACGCTGTTGCCACTTGTCCTGCCAGGGATTTGAATGCATCGTGACGCAATGCCAGGGTTGGCCCTTCAGAGGTTATTCTTGCCGTAGAGATGAAGACTGCGATTTGTTCCAATTCGCGCGTCTGCTCCAGATGGATCATTTCCAGGGCCGTGTCAGGATCCTGAGCCTGGAATTCAGACAAATATTTAGGCTGGGATAAACCCTCTTCTTCGGAGGGAGGGAGGGATCTTTCCAGCCAGCGGGTAAGCGGTCCATGAATGGCAATGAAGAAAACTGCCGAAGTAAGATTAAAAAGGAGAAAAACCCAGGCTGCCTGATGCACCAGATCCAGTTCGAAAAAATTCAGCAGCGCCATTAACAGCGGGATATGAAAATAGACTTCGATATAATAGAGCAGAATAAAAACCGAAGCTCCAAAAATATTGAACAAGTTTACAAACAGGACAAGCTGCCGCGATGTTCCGCGAAACGCCTGCCCAAGCATCACCTTGAACATCGTGGAACCTATTGCTGCGCCATACATAAACAGAAAGGTCTGCGGACCGGAAAGAATATTCTCCCTCGCGAGCCCGATAGCAACAAGCCCTACGGCTGTAGATGATTGCACGATAAACCCCAGAGCGGCACCGACGATGATTGAAAGCAGCGAATAATTGCGGCTAAACTCCATCGCACCGGTAAACCAGGCCTCGTCCCGTAAAGGTTTAACTCCGGCAGACATCATCAAATTGCCAAAGAAAATCAAACCCAATCCAAGTCCAATTCTGCAATAAATAAGGTATCGCTCATCCCTGGTCAAAAACATCGCTATTCCGCTGATCCCGACCAGAAACATTATCCCAATGGAAATATTCATGGAGACGATGAATAACAATACACAATTCCCAACGCTGAATCCGGTCAGGATCGCGATTGCCTGAGGAACATTAAGCATCGCTGCAGAAATCAGACTTGCCAGAATCATCAGTGCTGCCGATGTACTTTGCATAATGACTCCGGAACCTAGCCCAAATAACAGCGCCTTACCATTGGATGTGGCCGATTGTGTGGCAAACATGCGGAATGGCCGGCTGCCCATTTGCTTCAGACCGGAAGATAACATCTGAACCCCGGTAAACATCAGTCCCAGACCTAATAGGACCTTACTTAGTATTTCGATCATCCTGATATTTTTTTAATAATTGGATTTATTAGCTCCCCAGGACCCTTTTCACCAAAAATTCGATGTAAAAATACAAATTAAACGAACTATAACCCACTTAAATATGTTATATATTGATCTACAAACCAGCCGCAAATGTCCCCGGATAAAGAAACATAAAAACTTTATTAATAGCTAAATAGGTAATATTTGAAAATCCAAAAGATAAAAGTAAAACCATTCTTTTATGTTTATTTTATCTGTTTCCTGTAAACAATCCAAACTGATCCAGCCAAAGTACAAACCTTTGGAGAGTGGCTTGACCTTATTTTTAAAATTAGGTGTCGCCGGTGATGAGTGGATGTATTTCCCGGGACTTGGCCCTGAACCAGTAGGATGGTGTGGCAAAAAAGTAATTCAGGCCAAGGATATTGAAGATAATTGAATGCGGAGAAACACTCAGCCCTAAAATTTAGTCTTACAAATATTATATTTTTCAAAAAAAAAAAACGGGCAAAATATTTTGCTGTTTTAATATAATAGTTTATATTCGTACATATATATGTTGCCATCAGGGCTTTGTGCCGACCGATTTATTTAACCTGGATAACTTCTACATAACTCATTTAACATTCTTTTCTGCAGACATTTGACCTGGCTGAGGTCATTTGAAAATCAACATCAATACCTTAAATTAGTTGTTTTAAGGTTGGAGCCGCACCCCTTCTGTATAATCTGAATCAAGTTTAATTCATTGATATATTGCAAATTGACATAATTCAAAAGAGTTTTTAGTTTAGCAAACAATATAAAAATACTCAAATGTCAACAACTCAGTCCGGGATAGGAACGAAAAATTACATCCTTTTGATTATTGGAGCCCTTCTTCTGCTGCTTATCGTGATTAAAATCATTTCCAATTCAAAGAAGGAGCTGACTAAAAGCACCAAACCAGGTGCAGCAGCGGTGCAGGCAGAATGCTTTATCGCTAAAGATACCCTCATTAATTTTACGTTTAAAGCTGTTGGAAGTATCCGGGCTAACGAAGCCGTAGAATTAGTAAGTGAATTGTCACTTCGTCTGGTTTCCATCCATTTTAAAGAGGGAAGCCAGGTGAAAAGGGGAGATCTCCTTTTTCAACTTGATGATGCCGAACTGCAGGCCAATTTAAAAAAGGTTAAGGCGAAATTGGATCTGGCACTTGAGACCGAAAAGCGCACCGAAAGCTTGCTGAAATCGGGTGGAACCAGTAAACAAATTTTTGATGAGTCAGTATGTGATCGAAAAGTGCTTGAAGCTGAGGCTGAATCACTGAATGTGCTGATTGGCAAAACCAAAATCGTGGCTCCGTTTTCGGGCGTCATTGGTATCCGGAATGTCAGTGAGGGGGCTTACCTGACCCCCGGGAAAGTACTCACAACCATAGAGGATATCAGTAAGTTGAAAATTGATTTTACGGTTTCTCAGACCTTTGCAAATATGATTCGGAAAGGCGAACTGTTTAATTTCCGGGTTGAAGGAAATCCGTCGGAATATTCTGCCCTTGTTGAAGCGATAAACCCTTCAATTAATCAAAATTCCGGAAACCTGAAGATCCTGGCTATTGTTGAGAATTCTGACGCTGCGCTAAAAGCGGGTATAACAGTAAGTATTAGTCTGTCTGCAAAAGCTGCTGTTTCTGCGATATATGTCCCTACCCAGTCGCTGGTCCCGACTCCGGGCGGGTATCACCTTTTTTTTGCTGAAAAAGGGAAAGCTGGTTACAGACCTGTAATCACCGGGATTCGATCGGAAAAAATGGTCGAAATAATTAAGGGTGTACTGCCGGGGGATACGGTTTTGATCACGGGGTTCATGAAGTTGAGACCCGGTTCTAAATTGGAAATTGTAAAATCACGTTAATATGAGCCTCTCATCCACGTGTATTGAGCGTCCTGCCTTGCCAGTGGTTTTAGCCTTACTAATGATCATTGCAGGTATCGTCGGGTTTTCGTTTTTACCCGACAGGGAATATCCCGAAATGCAGCCTCCTGTAGTCAACGTTACGACTTTATATACCGGCGCAAATGCTGAAATAATTCAGGCACAGATCACTGAGCCCCTGCAGCAGGAAATAAGCGGAATAGAAGGGATCCGAATAATATCGTCCTCTTCAACCGAACAAACAAGTGCGATCACTGTAGAATTCAACATCGGAGAAGACCTTGAGCGGGCTACAAACGATGTTCGTGACAGGGTGTCGAGGGCAATCCGTTTCCTGCCGAAGGATGCCGATCCTCCCATCGTTGAAAAACTGGACGCAAACGCCAACCCGATCATATTCGTAATCGTTTCAAGCAAGGATCATTCTGTGCTTGAAATAAGTGATGTGGTCGACAGGTATTTTCGGAACAAGTATCAGACTATCTCGGGAATTGCCGGAGTTAAAATTTTTGGTGAGAAAAAGTATGCCATGAGGCTTTGGATGGATCCTGATAAACTTCATGGCCTGGGAATGACTCCAATTGACGCGCAACAAGCTGTAAAACAGGGAAATCAGGAATTGCCTTCCGGCAGGATCGAAGGGGATAATACGGAACTTAATATCAGAACGCTCGGTTTTCTGCCATCCGCTTCTGCCTTCAATGATCTTATTATCAGGAGCAGGAACGGGGAAATTGTACGGTTCAGTGATATCGGGCACGCCGAGTTAGGCGCTGAAAATGAACGAACTATTTTTAAGGATGACCTGGAACCGGCCGTCGCCATCGGTGTAGTTCCCCAGCCGGGGGAAAATACAATAACCATGGCCGACGAGTTTTATAAGCGGACGGAGCAATTAAAAAAAGAGATCCCTCCGGGTTTTAATATTAAGTTGGGATTCGATTTTACTGTTTTTGAGCGGAAAGCCATCACGGAAGTGAAAGAAACATTACTATTAGCGTTTTTCCTGGTAGTACTTATTATTTTTATTTTTCTGCGCGACTGGCGATCAACCATCATTCCCGTTGTTGCGATACCAATTTCAATTGTTTCGACCTTTTTTTTAATGTGGATAGGTGGACTTTCCATCAATGTACTGACTTTACTGGGGTTGGTATTGGCTATCGGACTGGTATGCGATGATGCGATTGTTGTGCTTGAAATCATTTACTCTAAAGTTGACTCCGGTTATGGGCCACGAAAAGCTGCGCTGGAGGGTTCAAAAGAGATCTATACCGCTATTATTTCCACAACGATAACCCTCGCCGTAGTATTTCTTCCAATCATGTTTCTTCAGGGTCTGACCGGCAGGCTTTTCAGTGAATTTGTTGTAGTGGTGGCGGGTGCGGTGATTCTCTCTGCTTTTGTTGCCCTAAGTTTGACACCCATGATGGGATCAAAGATATTGACAAAACAGCATCATCTGGGCTTTAACTGGCTGTACCAAAAGACAGAGCCATATTTTGTCGGCCTGAACCGAAGCTACAGGTACTCGCTTACCGCTTTTATGAAGATGAGATGGACCATATGGCCGATACTGCTGATTCTCGGATTCTCCATTGTTACCTTATGGAATAGCTTACACAAGGAGCTTGCCCCTCTTGAAGATCGCTCCAATATACGGATGAACACACTTGGTCCGGAGGGATCGACCTACGAATTTATGGAAAAATATATGGATCAGCTAAGCTCATATGTCCATGATTCCATGCCTGAAGCTACACGTAATTTGTCCTTAATTTCGCCCAGTCTCACATCTGTTGACCCTGCCAATAAGGGAATGCACCTTATTTATTTTGATGAACCGACTAACCGTAAGAGAACCCAGAGCCAGATATTTCAAAAATTCACCAAAGACATCAGTCGCATCACAGGCATCGGAATTTATCCGTTCGAACCCCCGACCATAGGGAATCGTTTCGCCGGTCAGCCTTTGCAATTTGTAATTCAGTCGGCTGATTTTGATACACTGACCAAGATGCTTCCTGTATTTCTTGCTGAGGCCGGGAAAAGCAAAATTCTGCAGTTTTTGAACTCCAACCTCAAGGTAAATAAGCCTGAATTGAGGATTTATGTCGACAGGGATAAAGCTGCAAAATATGAGGTGACCGTTGAAGCGATCGGACAAACGCTTCAGGCGGGGCTGAGCGGATTGCGTTATGGTTATTTCATTATGAACGGAAAACAATATCAAATTATCGGACAGGTATCGCGTAACTACAGCGATAAACCAATTATGCTTGGCAACCTTTATGTCAGGAGTGCAAATGGCGAATCGATAGCTCTGGATAATGTGGTGCGATGGGAAGAAAAGGTCAATCCTTCAACCATATATTCCTACGACCGTTACTTTTCGGCCACGATCACCGGAGGCGTTGCACCCGGATATACCCTCGGTGACGGAATTGTGGAACTGCAAAAAGCGGCCGACAAAACGCTTACTCCGGTATTTAAAACATCGCTTGCAGGACAAAGCAGGGATTATGCCGAAAGTTCATCCAGCCTTTTGGTAGTATTCATACTGGCAATTGTGATCATCTATCTTGTCCTGGCCGCACAGTTTGATAATTTTCTCGATCCGCTGGTAATTTTGGTTACGGTTCCGCTGGCACTGTTCGGAGCATTATTGACCCTCTGGTATTTCGATCAGACTTTGAATATTTTCAGCGAAATAGGTATGATCATGCTGGTTGGATTAGTCACAAAAAATGGAATTTTAATTGTTGAATTTGCCGCTCAACGTAAAAAGATGGGTGAGGGAAAGTATGAAGCTGTTCAGAAAGCTGCCATTTCACGGCTCAGACCAATATTAATGACCGCTTTTGCCACCATTTTTGGTATTCTTCCGGTTGCCCTTTCGCTGGGAGCCTCGTCAGGAAGCCGAAGATCGCTGGGAATTGCTGTAATTGGAGGGATGGTATTTGCCACTTTTTTTTCATTGTACCTTGTACCAATCCTTTACACTTTCATATCCAGAAATTATCATGCTAAAGATGAAGAAGAAGAGGATGAAATATATGAACCCATTTTCAGGTAACCTTCCCGAAATGGTAGTCCGGTTACTGTTAACAACCAGTGTGATCTTTACCACCATGGTTCTTTGCGCTCAGCAACCGGTTAGTCTGAACGAGGCGGTGCAGCTGGGGCTGGTAAACAATTACCTTTTAAAGATTTCAAAAAATCAAACCGATATCTCGTCGCGAAACATCAGTTATGGCAATGCCGGATTCCTTCCCTCGGTAACTGCATACGGATCCCTGGATAAAGCGCATCTCAATGCCCATCAGGACGTGCTGACCGGTAATAAACTCGATAATAAGAACGCCTCGACAACAGTTACCTCTGCCGGAATCAAGGCCGAGTGGGTACTGTTCGACGGTGCCGGGATGTTTGCCAAATACGAAAAACTGAAGGGATTGTGGAAAATCAACGACCTGGAGACACGAATATCCATGGAGTATGTCGTTCAGGAAATTACCCTGGCCTACTGTAATATTATAAGACAACTGGAGCTGCTTAAAGCGTGTAATCAGCGGATGAAATCAAGTAACTTCAGGTATTTTATTGCGCGTGAAAGACTCGACTCAAAACTGGGTTCCGAGCAGCAATGGCTTCAGGCTGATGTTGCAAGAATGGCCGATTCTTCTGCATTATTTAAGCAAACATCCGAACTCAGAAAATCGAAGATCGAATTAAACCGCTTACTTGCCCAGAATGTTCAGCGTGAATTTATCACTGAAGATTCCATCACACTGGTTCAGATTCCTGGTCTGGATCAGTTGATAACCAATAGCACCAATTTTAATAACTTATTGAAAATTAGGACAGAACAGTTGATGTACAGCAAGCTGGAAGAAAAATCGCTTAAATCGGAGCAATATCCAAGGGTACTTTTGACCGGGTCGTACGGGTATTTTGAAAACAATACTGAAGCGGCCTTCATCAATTATAACCGGTATTTTGGTCCGCAGGTGGGATTAACAGTTGGAATGAAATTGTTTGATGGAAAGAAACTTAGAACATCGCTCGAGAATGCAAAGATCAATATTCAGAATAAAGAACTACAGCTTAAAGATATGCAGGAGCAGGTGAGTGCACAGCTAGCTGAAATGCATCTCGATTATTTGTGCCAGCTCCAAACCATCTCGCTGGGGAAAAAAGAGTTGGCACTTGCAGAGAGAAACCTTGATATTGCGATGAAAGCCTTTCAGACAGGACAGATATCAGCACTCGATTTAAGGGTAGCCCAGGACGATTTGTTCCAGGCATCATCGAATCTGGTAAATTCCTGTTATTACGCGAAGTTAAAAGAAACCGAATTACTGACTGTAAGTGGTATGCTGTTAAAATAGTAAAAAATATATAGTCATAACTTTGAATGTATTTGGACTTTATAATTTAACTTTGGATGGCTGTTTGGGTTATTGCGTCTTTGTAGCTATTTTTTCTTGCCACAAAGTAATCGGGAGATCTGAAACTCCAACCTCAAAACAGATAGCTTTCCAAAAATGATTTCGTAAGAAAGAGTTACGGAGTACCGCAAGATTTGTAGAGAAATGAATAAACAGCTTCCTGGAGGTACAGCGTACCGAAATATTATCTCTGGTTAAATACTTCATAAAAGATGATATTGCGGTACGCTGTACCTGGTTCGAATACATTTTACTCCTGTTCTGCAAATATTAACTGTGCTCTGCACCTTTGAATGTTTAAAGTCAGATATAAAAAGAGTTATATTGGAGTCAGGAAGACGCTAAGAAACACGAATAAAAACTAAAACCAATACTAAAAATTATGAATGACCAGTACACCGTTTCACGCTACCTGCTTCATCGTTTGCAGGAGATTGGTATTAAGCACCTTTTCGGGGTTCCCGGAGATTATAACCTGGATTTCCTCGATGATGTTATGGAGAGCCCTATAAATTGGGTAGGCAACTGCAACGAGTTAAATGCCGGTTATGCGGCCGATGGATATGCCCGTCTGAACGGAATAGGTGCTGCTGTTGTCACTTATGGCGTGGGAGGATTTAGTATTATTAATGCTGTGGCAGGAGCTTATGCCGAGCATGTTCCCGTGATTATCATTAACGGTGCTCCCCCGGCGCGGCGAAGGGAAGCCGGAGTCATGGTGCATCATCTGGTCTCCAATTATTACCTGCAGTTTGACATCTTCAAGAAGATTACGATCGACGCAGCCCTCCTGGTAGATCCTGATACTGCCCCTGAGGAAATTGACCGTGTGCTCCGGAATTGCATTGCCCATAAACTTCCTGCCTATCTCGAACTTCCTGCCGATATCACCCACGCTCCATGTCATGCACCCGGGGAGTTTTTTACAGCCCCACCATTAATCTCAAATCAGGATAGTTTGGCCGAATGTGTCAAAGAAGCAGTGACGCTGCTCAACGAGTCGACCAATCCAATGATACTCGCAGGAGTTGAGCTGCTGAGATTCGGGATTGGAAACGAAGCACTGCGGCTGATTGAAACAAGCGAAATTCCTTTTGCAACCATGCTCAGCAGTAAATCAGTATTACCAGAGCTTCACCCACAATTTACCGGAATCTACCAGGGAGGCTGGAGCAAAGAAACCGTACGCCATCAGGTGGAGGATTCCGACTGCCTGTTGTCGCTTGGAGCCTGGATGACCGATTTGGATACAGGGTTGTTCAGTATCAATCTCGATAACCGGCGAATGATTACAGTCGGAGGTGGCCAGGTGCGCATTGGCAGCCATTTTTACCATCAGGTGCAACTGAGAGATTTCATCCAAGAACTAACCCTGGCCGTTCAGCCCCGCTCTTACCTGGCTTCCCATCCGGCCCAGTCCTATCAACCCCTGCAACCCTTCGTCCCGGAACCTTCATGCATGCTGACTGCACCGCGCCTTTACGCATGTCTGAACTATTATTTGGACGACAACATGATCCTCCTCTCTGAACCCGGTGACGCTTTCTGTGCGACCCCTGAATTTCATATTGAAGAGGCGGAGAATTTTATTGTCCAGGCCTATTATTGCTCAATTGGTTTCTGTACCCCGGCTGCACTGGGTGTAGCAATGGCACGGCCCGAAAAACGACCGGTTGTCCTTTCCGGCGATGGCGCTTTTCAGATGACTGCCCAGGAGGTTTCAACGCTCATCAAGGAACATTGCCCGGCGCTAATCATAATCATCAACAACGATGGCTATCTGATCGAAAGACGGCTCCACCAGGATGGAATGTATAACGATATCCAGATGTGGAATTACTCAAAACTGCCAGAAGTATTTGGGGATAGTAATTTTGTAATTGGTATCCGCGTGACTACTGAAGAAGAATTGGAACTGGCCATTAAAACCGCTAAAAGAGAGAGAGACAAACTTGTGCTTATCGAAGCATACCTGCCAAACCGTACTTGTTCAGAGGGGCTTGACCGGCTTGGAAATACTTTCAGAAAGTCTAAGTAAGAGGATAATTAAATTGCCAAATCAGGTTTGGAGTGGTAAGTGTTAGAAAAAAACGGTCAACATCCACCTCGACCCCGATTGCAATAGTAATTAAGTGAAAAATGAAAATCCTGATCATCATTTTAGGTCTGATTTTCTTAGTTTCCTGTAAACAGGCCCAACCCAACGTGGCCAAGGTGTTGGCCTCGGGGCATTGGATTGACCTTACCTGGAATTTTGAGGAAAGCACTGTCTATTGGCCTACCAATGTGTCCTTTAAGCACGATACCGTTTTTTATGGGGTCAGTTCCAAAGGTTACTTCTATTCTTCATTCAAATATTCGGCTGAAGAGCACGGGGGTACCCACTTCGATGCACCAATCCATTTTTCACGGACTGGTCGAAGTGTCGAACAGATTATGCCGGATGAACTAACAGGACCGGTGATTGTGGTGGATGTTTCGCAGCAGTCGGCCCAAAACCGCGATTACCTCATCAAACCCGGGGATTTCATTCAGTGGGAAAAAGCCCACGGAGCCATTCCTGGCCAATCCATTGTATTGCTATACACCGGTTTCGGCAAGTATTGGTTCGATCATGAAAAATATACCGGAACCTTAAAATCGGGAATCGCCGGCGTTGAAGAACTGCATTTCCCAGGACTGGGTCCGGAAGGTGCTGGATGGCTGGTCAAAGAAAGAAAGATCAAAGCAGTAGGAATAGATACCCCGAGCATCGATTACGGACAATCAAAGTATTTTGAAACACACCGTTTTCTGTGCGGGAATAATATTATTGTCTATGAAAATGTCGCTGATCTCGGACAGGTTCCTGCAAAGGGGTCATACGCTGTGGCGGCACCGATGAAAATAAAAGGGGGAAGTGGAGCCCCACTCAGGCTTCTTGTTTGGGTACCGGTGAAGTGATAAGTAATCTGAAAGATATAATGTTCTAAATTAAATTTTATTTTATTAGCAATTTGGACCAATCCAGATCTCCCCTCCTTTTCCCCCCTTTAGACTGGTTGGGGGAGGTCAAAAGAAACCATTAATAATTTCGCCATTGTATTGTTCTTATCCCTTAATTGTATTGTTGAATCTTTTTAACCAAAATCAAATGAACCGTATTTACTTTTTATTAACTATTTTTCTAATGACTTTCCTGGTCGCGTGTCAGCAAGGGGAGAAGAAAATCACCATCGGGTATGTTCAGATTACTCAGGATCCGGTACTCGACGCTGCCAAAGCCGGTGTTTTTCGTGCGTTAGCCGACTCGGGCTTTATTGACGGAAAGAATATTAAAGTCCTCGATAATAATGCACAAGGTGATCTCTCAATGATAAATACGATATTACAATCCTTGATTTCACAAAATGTGGACCTGATTATTACCAACAGTACGCCGTGTATGATGGCGGCAGCACAAACCGTTCGTTCTGCTCCGGTGGTCTTTACCGTGGCATTTGGTCCAGAACAGATAGAAATGAAAACAATCCCTGAAAATTTTTACGGGGTTTACGATCCTCTGAATGTCAAGGCGTTTGTTGACCTTCTCCTGGAATGCATTCCTAATCTAAAACGTGTTGGAATCCCATATAACAATGCAGAGCCAAATGCTGAATATTCGGTAAAGGTGTTGAGCAAGGAATTTGCCAGACAAGGCATCACCCTTATAACAACCTCCGTGACCAGTTCCAATGATCTCTTGCAGGGTGCCCAATATCTTGCCGGACAGAAAATCGACGCCTTGGTAGCTGCTGCTGACAATACGGTTTATATGGCCTTGCCTGTTTTGGCCAAAGTGGCTTCAGAGCAAAGAATTCCCCTTTTTGTTACCGACCCGATGCAAACCGAAAAGGGGGCAGCTATTGGGCTTGGTGTTAATTATGATCATTGGGGTTATTTGGCCGGAGTTAAAGCGGTTGAGATATTAAAGGGAAGAACATCACTGCGGAGCCGGATAGAACCCATAACTACTTATGATCTAACGATAAACGCGAAATCTTGTGCCAGTCAGGGTCTTACTGTACCCGACAAGGTAAAGAGCAGGGCAAACCGGATTTTTGATTAGGTTTATGTTATTAATTTCGTTAGCTTGCACCAGCTAATTTACAATACCCCAAGGTTCTGAAACCTTCAAATGACCGATCATGAAATCATTTTCACGCGGGATTCTGGCATTAATCATTGTTTCAACTATTTTACTCTTATCTGATCTTCAGAATCGCAACAAGAAAAATGTGATCCAACGGTCTGTTGGACAGGTGGGATCTGAGGCAGTAGCCGGGAAAAAATATTTGCTGGGCCTTTGTTATTTTGCACCTGAAGCCTCTCATGACCAGTTGCTTGCCGGATTATGGAAACGCCTCGGCGAGCTGGGGTTCGAGCGTGGCAGGAATCTGACGGTCACAGAATCCCACTCCAATGGTGAGATAGGAAACATCTCACCGATACTGCTGAACATGGACAACCTCTCATTCGATTTAATTCTGGTGACTTCAACCCCTTGTGTTACGGCGGCATTAAACACTGTCAGAAAACATCAGGTTGCCTTCACCTATTGTTCTGATCCCATTGCTGCAGGCGCAGGTAAATCCTTTAAGGATCATTCCAGAGGCATTACCGGCATCGGTTCATTTCCACCTGTCGAAAAAACGATTCAGTTTATCCTGGAAACCATTCCCAAAACAAAAAAGATTGGTACTATTTATAACAATGCAGAGGCTAATTCGCGAAGTGTCGTTAATCTGATGCGTAAGGTTGCCACGCAGAAAGGATTTGAGCTCATCGAGGTGCCGGTGGTCAACACTTCTGAGATTTTTCAGGCAACTCAGGCAATACTGAGTAAGGGGATCGACGCGTTGTATATCTCAGGCGATAACACCTGCACACAAGGATTTGATGTTATTGCAGGACTTTGCACTAAAAACTCCATTCCCCTTGTAACAAATGACAAGGAGCTGGTTGCAAAGGGGGCCCTGGCTGCGATTGGCCCGGGTTGGAATGGTGTAGGCTACCATACCGGCGACCTGGTTGCAAAAATGCTTAATGGTGTTTCCCCCGACAACATACCCCTTGAGAATTTTGCCAATGAGAACATCGAAATAAATATGGAGAAGGCCAGGATTCTGGGATTGACAATCCCCAAAGAGTTTCTTTCCTCATCAATTCCTTTGTCTGAAGCTAAAAAATACAAATTTGCATTTGTTCATTTTGCCGATAGCCCGATGTCTGAAGATTGCGAAAGCGGATTACGCAAAGCACTTGAGGATCATAAACTCAGGGAAGGGACCGATTTTGCCATGAAAGTATATAATGCCCAGGGGGATATTGCCACGCTGAACAGCATTGCCGGATCGATCGGCAGTCAAGCCTGGGATCTTGTTTTTAGTGCCTCAACCCCAACGGCACAGATGCTGGTGAAGAAATTGCCCGGGTACAAAATTGTTTTTACCAATGTAGGTGATCCGCAGGCAGCCGGTCTGGGCAAATCATTTACAGATCATCTTCCCAATATTTGCGGTATCTCAACCATGAGCGACTTTGACGGGATGATTGGTATGATTAGGCTCCTTCATCCGGGAATCAGGCGGATTGGAACCGTATTTACCCCCGGTGAGATTAATTCTGTTTCCTATAAAACCCACCTCGAAGAGGCATCCAAAAAATCGGGGCTTGAGCTGATTGCTATTCCGGCAAATTCTGTCACAGAGGTTTTAGATGCTTCCAATGAGCTGGTATCCAGGCGAATAGAGGCATTTTGTCAGATCAGCGATAACCTTATCGGCAGCTGCAGTTCTGCTATTCTGAAAGTTTCACTCTCAAGTAAGATTCCATTCTACGGGTTTGTCTCTGGTCTGCTGGGGCAGGGGGCTGTGGCTGTTTGTGCGCGCGACTATTTCCAGTCCGGATACGAGGCTGCCGAGATGGGAATCGAAGTTTTATCGGGTAAAGATCCCTCCAATATTCCTTACCGGTATGTCTCAAAAACGAACTACCTGGTTAGCCGGAAAAATGCCGGAATATTTAAAATCGATATTCCCGAGTCTGTTTTTAAGGCTTTCCCCAAGTTGAAAATTGAAAAATAAAAATACCAAAACACTGCTTAAATGGAAAATAAACTGGATATTCGTAAAGATCCTCCCGGAAAGGAACAGCGGATCTACCTTGATGGAAGACTGGACGCAAGCTGGGCCGGACATCTCGACGATTACCTCAATGGGCTGGTCAGGGATGGAGCTCATCGCCTGATTCTGAATATGTCAGGGGTTCAATACATGAGCTCTGCCGGAATACGGACACTGGTTGTTCATCATAAAAAGTTAAAAAAAATCGGAGGGTTGTTCGTCCTTGAAGAGCTCTCTCCCGGTGTAGCCGAAGTTTTGGAAATGGTTGGAATGATCAGCATGCTCACGGAAGGGGAAAAGGAAGCTCCTGTAGTTGTAAAGGAGAAATCCAATTTTCTGGAAGTCGGTCAATACCGTTTTGAAAATGAAGTTTTATCAGATGGACTGATGACTATAAGTCTGACAGGCAATCCGGCATTGTCAATGACCTCAGGTTTTACAGCTGAGGATAACCAAAAGTTTAAATTCAAATCCAGCCAGTACGGATTAGGAATAGGGGCCATCGGCAATGGATTTGAAGATTGCAGGAGCCGTTACGGAGAGTTCCTGGCGATAGGGGAAGCACTGGTTTACAAACCCTCAGACAAGTCAAGGATCCCGGATTATATGGTGAAAACCGGGAAGCTTGAACCCGAAATTAATGCACTTTATGCTATCCGGACGGAAGGTGCATTTGCCAACAGGATCATCTTCGAACCGGTAGCAGATAATTCGTCCATTGCTATAAGTGAGTTGGTTTCGGGGCTGGCAGCCTCCTCGGGACTGAAACAGTTTCTGTTTCTGGTCATTGGTGAGAGTGACGGATTGGTTGGGGCAAGTCTGAATACTCCGCCGGTGGATAGAAACCCTTTGTTTGAATTTCCCGGAATCCGGGAGAATATTCATTTTACCACAGAACCGGCTTATTCAAAAATGCTTTCTGTTTCACTGGGAATCTGCTCCACTGATCCGGATGAGACCCTCCGTCCTTTCCTTCGTCCGGTTAAACCTGGGTCAACATCATATATTCATGTGCACTCCGCTGTTTTTCCATACCAGTCACTGCCTAAGAATGAAAAATCGGCAAACAAGCTAGTGCTGCACCTGTTTGAAACCAGCCACGTGATGGATGTGTTGCATCTTATAAACGACTCACGCGAAATAGCCGGGATAGGGGAGAGTATATTTAAGCAGGGCGTTGCCTGGATCGGAAATCTTAGTAAATGATTAAAATTAAAGTTCAATGACACTACTTATCGGATCAATTACCATCGGACTTGTCCTGGCGCTGCTGGCACTGGGCATATTTATCAGTTTCAGGATATTTGACTTTCCGGATATTACGGCAGAGGGATCTTTTACATTTGGTGCCGCGATAACAGCATCCCTGATTGTAGCAGGCATCAACCCCGTAGCAGCTACCTTAATGGCGTTTGCGGGTGGCTTATTGGCAGGTGCAGCAACAGGGCTGATCCATACCCGGTTTAAAATAAATCCATTGCTATCCGGAATATTGGTTATGACTGCACTATATTCAGTGAATCTCCATGTGATGGGGAAAAGTAATGTTCCGTTATTGTCTCAGCTAACCTTGTTCACCTGGGTAGAACACTTCTCAATAGCTGTTTCCGGGAAAGATGCAATTACGAGCGTTCTTGGCTGGAGTGTTCCTGTAAAAGATTTGTGGATACTCCTTTTCTGCTTGATTATGATTGTCCTTTTCAGCCTGGTTCTGCTATGGTTTTTCCGCACCAATATAGGGACTGCCATGCGGGCCACTGGAGACAACGATCAGATGATCAGGGCTCTTGGGGTTAATACGAACGTCATGATCGTTTTTGGCGTTGCAATATCCAACGGATTCATAGCACTTTCGGGTTCGATGCTGGCCCAGTTTCAGGGCTTTGCCGATGTTCAGATGGGAATCGGAATGATGGTTTGGGGGCTTGCCAGCGTGATTATCGGCGAGGCGTTGATCAACGAAAAGAAACTGGGGTTGTTGATTGCGGGAGCGGTGATTGGTGCAGTTTTATTTCGTTTACTCGTGGCCATCGCCCTGCGCTGGGGAATGAACCCGAACGACCTCAAACTGATTACGGCTGCTTTCGTATTCCTGGCACTGGTTTTACCCGGGTTTATGAATAAAACAAAAAAGATAAGATTAGTTAAGTAAAGATTTTCGCCAATTATATTTCAAATTTAATGCTGATCAAAATGTTGGAAATATCAAACCTTTGCAAAACGTTTAATGTTGGAACGATCAATGAGGTGATGTCACTGCAGAATGTTAGCCTCTCGATTGAAGACGGGAGTTTTGTGTGCGTGCTGGGGACCAATGGCTCGGGAAAATCGACACTTCTGAATGCGGTGGCAGGAACATTTCTGACCGATTCAGGGAGTATCATTCTCAAAGGGAAGGATATTACCAAATGGCCGGAGCATAAACGTGCCAGCCAGATCGGACGGGTCTTTCAGAACCCATTCAGCGGCACTGCCCCCGGAATGTCAATTGCTGAAAACCTCGCCCTGGCAGCCAAACGGGGAAGGAAACGGGGTCTCGGCTGGGGATTGACGGCGTCAGTAATGAGTGAGCTGAAGAGCAAGGTAAAAGTCCTGAACATGGGATTGGAAGAGCGTCTTGAAACACCTATCGGGAAGCTTTCCGGTGGTCAACGGCAAGCGCTTACATTGTTGATGTCAAGCTGGCTTAAACCCGACCTGTTGCTGCTCGACGAACATACAGCAGCACTCGATCCCAAAACTGCTTCCAAGGTGATTGAACTTACTGAACGAATTGTTAATCAAGGAAAGCTGACTACCCTTATGGTGACTCATTCCATGCAGCAGGCAGTCAACCTGGGCGACCGGATTATCATGATGCACCAGGGAGAGATCAAATACGACTTTAGGGGAGAAGAGAAAAAAAGGCTTAAAGTGCCCGATTTGCTTGCCTTATTCGATGAACTCCGCAGGAAAGACCAGATCGATCCTGCAGTGGCTGAATTGCTGATGCGCGAGTATGTATGAAATTTGCAGCTGGCTGATCGAGACTGGCAAGCGGCTAGTTGCCAGATGGTAATTGCAAGATGGTAGTTGCCAGCCGCATTCCTAAGGTTCATAAATGTTCAAAATAGTTAGTGCAATGAAACAGATCCTCCGCCCCCTGCTTTTCCTTTTCGCAGTAAGTGCCGTCTTACTTCTTTCCGATTTGCAAAACCGGAAGGGGAAAAGCAGGCTAATCGAAAAAACCCGAATCGCCATTTTCCGGTTTACTTCAAATCAGACTCTTGAGGAAGCTGAAAGGGGAGTACTTGACAAGATCGGTGGTTCGAAAAATTTTTCAGACGGACACATCGAAATCCGTAAATATTGCGCTGAAGGAGATATGGCTGTAGCTAATACAATTGCCCGGAATATTGTAAGCGAAAAATTCAATATGGTGGTTTCTATCAGTACAACCGGATTACAGGTTATGGCTAATGCAAATAGAGCGGGCGAAGTATTGCATGTGTTTTGTACCGTAACCGATCCTGTTTCTGCCGGAGTTGGGATTACCGGCCCTGCCGCAAATCTGCATCCGGCCCATTTGGTTGGGATAGGTACTTTCCAGCCGGTTGAAGGCATTTTCAGAATTGCCCGCCAGATGAATCCAGAACTGAAAAAAGTTGGTGTAGTCTGGTGTACCAGTGAGGCCTGCTCGGTGGCATGCCTCAAAAAAGCGAGAGTTATTTGCAAAGATCTTGGTATTGAACTGGTTGAGGTAAGTGTAGAAACCGTCTCACAGGTTTACGAAGCGGCCCTTGCCGTATGTTCAAAAGGGGTAGAAGCCATTTGGATTGGAGGAGACAGTGTTGTGGAACCGGTTATGGAAATGGTCATTGCAGCCGCCACAAAATTCAATATCCCGGTCTTTACCAATAATCCCAAACATGCCTTTAAGGGAGGAGTGGCCAACCTTGGTGCAAATTATTACGAGGTTGGCCAAACGGCAGGAAATATGGTTGTTTCGCTTCTCAATGGATTAAAAACAAGCAGTATAGAAATAAAAAACGTGGTGCCTGAAAAATTGTATATCAACGATTCGGTCAGAAAACAGTTGAAAGGCAACTGGTTGCTTCCACAGGACTTAGTGGCAAGAGCCGATTCAATCATCCATTGATCCAACTGTCAGGATTTTGGAAGGAGCTGGATAACTAGGATAAATTTCTTGGATAAACTTAATTAGAAGGAGATAAATATTATGGATCAGACATCGCCGTTTGCAATTACAATAAGCCGCCAGTTAGGGAGTGGAGGGGCATATTTAGGTCAGCAACTGGCTAGAAACCTGAATATTTTTTATGCCGACCGTGAAATAATCAGCCGGGCTGCGAAACAGTTTTCGGTATTAGAGGAAGATTTGGAATCAATTGATGAAAAGAAAAATTCATTCTGGGAATCATTCCTACATTCATTTGAACTTGGTTTTTCGGATCCCTATAAACCACCTCAAATTGTTTTACCGCCTGACCTCATTTTATTTAATGCTGAGTCAGAGATTATCAAGCATATTGCGAAAGAACGTTCAGCAGTTATTGTAGGACGTTGTGGCTCTTATATTCTTCGGAATCATCCGAACCATTTAAGCATATTTTTACACGGTGATATAGCTTTTCGAATCAAACGTGTTGAGAAGCTGTATAATGTTACGGAAAAAGTGGCTGAGAAAATGATTGTCAAAAGTGATAAAGAAAGATCTCAGTATTTTCATTCATTTACCGGTGAAGAATGGACAGATGCCAGACAATACGACCTTTCGATCAATACCAGCAAAATAGACCCTGATAATAGTGTGAAATTGATAATGAAATTCCTGGATTAAACCAAAGCCTAACTTTAATCCGTTATTGACTAATAAAGTGAATCATGATCTCCGTCACTGTTCAAACTGACCAAACGATACCGCTTGTGATTCCAGCAGGGCGGATTGATACCACAACAACCGGCAAATTTGAGGAGGCTCTTCAACCATTTCTTGAAAATGAGAATTTTCTGATCATCGACCTTTCGAAGTGCAGCTATTTATCAAGCGCCGGCATCCGAACACTTTTAATAACCGAAAAGAAGTTGAAGGCTGCTGGCGGCAGTTTGTTTCTTTGCGGTTTATTACCCGAGGTATTTCAAATCATTGAAATGGCCGGAATGCTTCAGATTTTTCGGGTAAGTGCCAGCGTAGCAGAGGCCCGTTCCGAAATTTTAAGACTCAGGCAGCTGGCTGACAGATCACTTAAATGGAATGCGGGGCCACTATCTTTTGAGTTATTTCCCATTGAAGGGAGGAGGCAACCTGCTCTTCTGTGGGAAAGTCAGGGAATTGCAGGGTACAACGAATTGGGTTATTCGATCGGAATAGGGTCTCCGGCTGAAGCTTCTGATGAAAATGAACATACCCGGGGATTATTTATCTCCGACAGCCGATGCACAGGTTTTATACCTGCCGATACAAGGTTATCTCCAGATTTCAGGGTGCCTCAGAACCCTGAAAATGCAGGCATTTTCGTTAGGTGGGCACTCTCTTTCGGAGGAAATCCTTCGGGCCTGGTGCGGCAAACAACACCAGCATTATTATCTCTTGGTGAACTTACCCGCGGAATCTACCCGATAATACAGCAATTCAAATCCGGGGAAATGAACCTGATGACGCTAATTGTCGCCAATTTTGACACATACAGACCTACTGTTTCGTTTTGCCTGGTGATTGACCAGGAATTGAGCAATGCTTTAAAACAGTCTGATTTTAAAGAAATTACAGATTCAATCAAAGATAATGTCAGAGGAACCGGATTATGGGGAGCCAGGTTTGTACTTTACGAAATTTCTGATTCTCCTGTAGATGCCTCATTATCAGACTTTCTTGAGAAAGTCTTAACCATTGAAAATATTGCCGGTGTAGAAAAGATTGATCCTGACGACAGGGTAATTAGCCCGGTCTCCTGGATGTTCATTTCAGAAGGGCTGCAACCTGCCTCCGAAAGGCGAATCCTGATCGAAACTGAAGATGAACTCCGCCTTGATCCGCCTAAGGCTTTTTTAGCACGCAGGTTATATACCGATGCTTCCCGGTTAATTGTAAAACAGATTCATGGTGGCTATTCGGCACAAACCTTCCAGGTAATCTCTTTTGACAAGGAGGGACGGAAACTGAGGCCCACTGTACTTAAAATTGCCGATCGCGCTATGATTTCACGAGAATCGGATCGTTGCCGGCGATTTGCCAATCCATACATTTTAAACAACAGTGCTATGGTATTGGGAACGGAATTCTTCGGAAACATCGGAGCATTGAGGTATAACTTTGTCGGTATCGGTGGTGAACAGTCAAAATTGAAATGGTTGACCCATTATTTTAATAACTGGACCACTGAACAGTTAGAGCCTTTATTTGACAAGATATTTGTTCAAATATTGAATCCCTGGTATGGTCAGCCCATCGCCGATACCATTTATCCGTATCGCGATCATGACCCCACCTATACTTTTTTCCCCCAGCTTTGTGAAACAGCTTTATCAGAGCTCTCCGTTTCACCTGAAGAACAGTTTTTTACTGTTAAAGAGACTGGTCAACAGCTGATAAATCCCTATTGGTTCCTTAAACATGAGTTTGCCAGAAGACGCGAAATCACCATTGATTATTATACCTCTGTTTGTCATGGAGATCTGAATATGCAAAACATCCTGCTTGACGAGGATATGAATGTATACCTGATCGATTTCTCGGAAACCAGGCCACGCTCGCTGGTGTCTGATTTTGCCAGGCTTGAGGCGATCTTCATGATTGAGCATGCAACATTGGAAACCGAGCAGGAAACGGAAGAATATATCCGGTTTATTTCCAGCTTTTATAATTCTGTCCAGCTCAATAAGCCACCGGTGAATAATTATCAGGGAAAGCATCAGGATAAAGTCCACAGAAATATCTCCTTAACACTGAAGATGAGAGGATATGCCTTAAACGGAGTTAAGGGACATCCCAATCCGGTTCCATATTGTCTGGCTTTACTCGAGTGGATACTACCAATTGTTTGTTATAATTCCACCCCAATTGCCCACAAGCGCCTTTCGATGATCGTTGCCGGACAGTTATGTGAAAATATAATAAGGACTGATTGTCAGGTATTTTAGTCATATTCTCTTTAACGTCAGGATTTATTCATTGTATTTAGGTCCGCGACAAAGTCATGAAATTGCATTATTTATTCCAATTTTAAAAAATATATTGCATTCCAATTCTAACCAATCATCCTGAATTCATTGGAGAATATTGCCACTATGGTCACCGGAATGGGCTATTAAATTTTATTATTGCAGTTGAAACAACAAAATCAAAAGGTCAATCCGAAATTGAAATACTGCAGAAAACAACTGGTGGTAAAGGGTCTTTAATGGATAAAACCGGAAAATTTTATTTTTCTAAGCACCACAATCTTAATCAGGAGGATGTAGCTGCCCTGCTCTTTATTCCCGCACTATTAGACCGCACAGGGTGGCTTCTGAACAACTGGGCAAAATATATAAAATCTGGCACTGAGCATTCAGCTGGTTTTAGAAAATATCAGGTCTTCAGAAATCAGGTCTGCACGTTGATATTTTTTAAGGTATTTACTAAATTTCTATCACAAACAACCTGACATAAGTTTAAAAGTTATATCTTTATTTATTCAAGTAATTTATGGCGTATTTATCGTTCTGATTAATGAAGCTGATTTAATAGAATGATAAACAATACTTTAATATTTAATTTTTTTTTTATCTTAAACCACAGTTAACTATGAAAGTTATTCAATCAGATGAATCATTGGTTAAAATTGCTTTTGCAGGGAAACTGGATAGCATTTACGTTTCCAAGAATGATGTGAGATTTTTTGCGCTTCTGAATAGTCTTGAAGCTCCTGTGATACTAGATTTTTCAGAAGTAAGTTATATTGGATCATTGGGAATCCGTATGGTTCTAATGGCTTTGAAAGAGGTTAAAAGGCAGGGCTATACGCTGAAAATCGAAAATACAAGGCCTGAGGTCGAGAATATCTTCCAAATGACAAGTTTAGGTGATTTGTTAATTTAATTGATCAAGTAAGCCAACTAAAGAATGATTGATTTTCATTTTAACTGACTTAAGGAAATTGTGGGTAAATATATTTTTAAAATCAATAGGTAATTACTCCTTGGTTGTTAAATTGAATAAGAAAAAATATTTTGAATTATTTAGTCACTCTTAATCTCAAAAATAATTTTGTTATATAACAATAACATTTATGATTTAAGACAGTCAATCAGTTGTAATATTTCTTAAATTTGTGAAATATAATATTTTACTGTAATTAAATTTGACGTCTTTTTTAAGCTAATTCGGGAGAAATTTAGCTTAGATATTGGAAGAGTGGTTTATCTCATGAATGAACAGTATAAAAAGAATCGAATTAATCACTCTTCTGCATTTACCAGTCGCTGATGAATGAAATGCCAATGAAACCCTGAAAGGATGAAATTCAAAACGCTAATAGTAGACAATCAAATGAGTGAATTGGAGAGGGTTGCGGCTTTCCTGGACGAATTAGGTGAGGAATTGGGACTAGGTATACCGCAGGTATTATCTTTAAATCTGGTTTTGGAAGAGGCGTTGTCCAACATCATCCTATACGGATATGACGATAAAAATCAACACCGCATAGAAATAAATTTCAAAATGGAGGGTGATCAACTAGCCATTTCCCTTATTGACGATGGGCAACCTTATGACCCGACCTTAAGGGCAGATCCTGATACCACCTTGTCTGTAGAAGAGAGACCTGTAGGAGGATTGGGTATATTCCTGATTAAAAAGATCATGGACAAAGTTGAATATGAACGCAAATCAAATAAAAATTATTTAATTCTCACAAAAAATATGAAACCATGAATGTACAAGTTTCAACATCAGTAGATTACACCGTAGTTTGTGTAGATGGACGCGTCGACACTACCAATGCCAGCGAACTGGAGAAATCAATGTTGGAGGTAATTGAGGGAGGAGGTACCAAAATTATCCTGGACTGCTCAGGATTGAATTACATTAGCAGCTCAGGATTAAGGGTTTTTCTGGTTATTCAGAAAAAATTAATGTTGTTAAAAGGGCAGTTCAGGCTTTGCAGTCTGCAACCTGGAATTAAGGAAATATTTGATATTTCGGGCTTTTCTTCCATCTTCTCACTATTCGCAGATACAGAAGCGGCGATGAATGGGTAATACTGAGATCATTTGAGGATTGCTCAGATGTATTTGGAATTGAGGTGCCTGGCAATTTGACGGCATTTACCGATTCGATCATCTAAATATCAACTCACAATGAATATCCTATTCAGTTTTGTACCGGTAATTCTTCTTCTTACATTTCTATTTCTGCTCGACAGTTTTAATCTGGTTCGGGTTAAGACGTTAGTATTATGTTTGTTTTGGGGAGTAGCCTGTGCGACTTGTGGATTTTTTCTGAATAAATCTATTCAAAATTTGATTGAATTAGATTTTAGTTTTTATTCACGTTATGTGGCACCAGTGATTGAAGAGTGCCTGAAAGCCACTTTCATTTTTTACCTCATTTCAAAGAAGAAAATTGGGTTTATTATTGATGGAGCAATATACGGTTTTGCCATCGGAGCCGGATTTTCAGTGCTGGAAAATATCTACTACCTGTTCCAATCACCACCTGAATATAATCTACTGACCTGGATCATAAGGGGGGTTGGAACAGCTGTTATGCATGGTGGGTGCACCTCTTTTTTTGCAATTTTGTTTGTCGGAGCGATCAGCAGATCCGAAAACAGAATATTGGCCTTTCTACCGGGTCTGCTTTTAGCGATTCTGTTTCATTCCGGATTCAATCATTTTCCCTTCAACCCAGTATTACAAACCTTATTAATTTTATTGTTGTTGCCTTTCGCGTTTGTATTGGTTTTCAGCCTCAGTAATGCAAAGCTTCAAAAGTGGCTCGAAATCGAATTTAACAGCGAGGTTGAGATATTGAACATGATCCGCAAAGGGGATTTTGGCTCCACTAAAGCTGGCAAATATCTCAAATCACTGAAAGAGCAGTTTACATCCGAGACCATTTTTGATATGTATTGCTATATAGACCTTTACCTTGAGCTCTCTATCAAAGCAAAACGTAATCTTATGCTTAAGGAGAACGAATTCCCGATAATTGTGGAAGACGATCTCCAACTCAAACTAACAGAACTTACTCAATTGCGGAAACAAATCGGGAAAATTGGGGAGCTGGCCCTTGCCCCATTGATCCGAATGAACTATAGAAACCTCTGGAAACTGAATCAACTCAACTAATTGTCATTCATAATCAACAAAATTCTAATATAATACTATTATACAACCTATAAAAGATCTATTATGAAAACTAAAACAAAAATGCTTATGGTTATCGGTATTATTGCTGCTTTATGTGCCGGTTACATCATTGGGATACTCGTAAATTATCCGCCTGTTGCCAAGTCAGACCTTGCTGGAACCTTTGGCAAAGCCGAAAAATTCCATAAAGTCCAGATGACAGCAAAAGACATTCAACTGAGAAGTGAGTTGCTTAAAGACACGGCTAAGCTGAAAAGCATGATTCAAGGATTAGTCTATTTCTCGTTATTCACTGAAGATGTCAGAACTAAGGTAGATCTGGCAGACATTACATTCAGGGCTAAAGGAATGGGTGCACTGCCCGGTGAAGCTGACATAGACAAGGCTTTGGTCGACTATGCCGATTTTATCAGGAACAACAATAACACCTTGAACACTACCGTTGAATTGTTGACTGGTTTTTACTACAAAAAATCAACAGACTTAACTCAGGATGTTGAAAAAACCATGAGAGAGTTTGGTGCCTATGTGAATAATATTAATGAAAAGAATATTGTCCTGATTTCGGCGCTCAAAAGCATGGATAATTTCATGCTTACCAATAAGACATTGCAAGCTCACAAAGAGGAGATTTTGCAGCTGAAATCGATACGGGATCAGTTGTTAATCAAAGGAATCCAGTTTGGTGGAATTCTTAATAACAAAAAACAGGTTAGCACTATGGTTTCCTATGCACTCTCGTCACAAAATCAATTTTCAGCAGTATTACTTAATATTGGTTATACTTCATCCACCAATTATGGTGCAATAAATAGTATTTTCCAAAGTCAAACAAATCTCTCCTCCAAGGTAAGTGATAATATTGGGGTAACCATTGGCAACCAGGTCTTAGGTTCTGCCCAGTCGGTGGTTTACAATTCAGTCAGTTTGGGATTTATGTCCAGTGATCAGTTGCATATATATAGTAGTCAGGGAATGTCAGGGGTTGGCAACCTCCAGGTAGTTCCCATCGCCTCCTATATTGTTGGAAGTCAAACTCTAAATGTTAACCTGCCTATTTACTCTGTGACAGATTTTATTCATTCGCAGGGTTATAATAATGGTCTGGTATCGGGCATGGCCCTCAACTCTTCTGCGATTTTTTCAACCAGTAGTCTGAATAACATGATTGGCTCAGCAGCTGGCCTGGGCAATATCATTAATGCGGTAGTTCTGTCTCAGGGTAGTTTAGGCGTAAATTAGATTTGCAGAACTGTTAATATCCGTTTTCTCTGAACCCGGATGGGTGGCCATGGTTGGTCTTGTTTTTCTCGTCAGATTGGTTCTTCCTGATATTCAAATACCTGTATAGTTATTTTAAAAGGGGGCTTTTACGGATTAGATGATGAAGGACATATTTGAGAATACCTTATAATACTTGAAGCCGGCCTGGAGAATTTTTGGAATGGCTAACCAGTACACAAATTATTTGAATTTATGTCAAAGATGGATGAAGAGTTGAAGATGAAGATCATGGTTGTGGATGACGAGGTCGACCTGGAGCAACTGATTCGTCAAAAATTCAGACGACAGATCAGGGAAGGAGTATACGACTTTGAGTTTGCCCATAATGGACTGGAAGCACTTGCGAAACTGATTGAACAACCGGAAATAAGACTAATTCTGTCAGATATTAACATGCCTGAAATGGATGGTTTGACCTTGCTTACGAAATTGAAAGAGCTTAAAAACCCTGGCCTCAAAACGGTCATTGTTTCAGCTTATGGCGATATGGAAAATATCAGGACAGCCATGAACCGCGGGGCTTTTGACTTTCTCACAAAACCGATCAGCTTTGATGATCTGGAGATCACCATCAATAAAACAATCGAGGAGATCTCCTCGATATGTAAAAGTTTGCTGGAGCATGACCAGTTGATTTCTATTCAGCAGGATCTCCAAACTGCCCGGGAAATCCAATTGGCTATTCTTCCGAAAACTTTTCCACCTTTCCCTGGCCGTACAGAGTTCTCAATTTATGCTTCAATGATTGCAGCCAAAGAGGTTGGGGGCGATTTCTTCGATTTTTTCATGATTGATCATGAAAGGCTGGGTTTTGTAATCGGTGATGTATCAGGCAAAGGGGTTACTGCAGCTATCTTTATGGCGGTGAGTCGCACCCTGATCAGGGCAACAGGGATTAAGGGCGTTTCTACCCAAGAGTGCATGAACTATGTGAACAGGTTACTTTGCAGTGAAAGTGTTTCATGCATGTTTGTCACTGTTTTCTATGGCATTCTTAATACCGCCAATGGCGAGGTTGAATATGTTAATGCAGGACATAATCCACCCTATATCCTTTCAAATAACTTTGTCCAAAAGGTTGAAATGACCGGTGGCACTATCCTTGGTTGCATGGACGATTTCAGTTATCGTTCCAAAAAGATTCGATTGAACCCGGGAGATCTGCTGTTTCTTTTTACCGATGGCGTCACTGAGGCCTTTAATACGAGGGAGGAGCTTTACGGTGATAACCGTTTGGTCACCTTTCTGGAGGCTCATAGCTCAACTCCGATCGAAGAGATCATCAAAAAATCTAATCAGTCTGTCTCAGATTTTTCAGCAGGAGTACCACAATCTGATGATATTACCTTGTTGGCGATCCGGTATCACGGCCAGGCCTAAAAACTAACCTTCTGGAAATTTGGATTACTATGAAAACATTCAAATGTTGTTGGAACAAATGCGCATCTTTCTTTATTCTTCCCCTCTTACTGTTGTTTTCAGTTCCGCATTTTCTTTATGCACAGGGGAAACTTGATTTAGAGCAATTTGAGACCTCAAACGTTAAGCTCGTTTTTATGGACAAAAACACCTCCTACCTTGTTCCCCATACGGTAAGGTCGTTCGAGAATGCGCTGGGATTCCACAAAAAATTCTGGGGATACCTGCCATCTGGCAAAACAAACATCCTTTTCAATGATTTTTCAGATGTCGGGAACGGTGGAACCAATGTAATCCCCTGGAATTTTCTGAATATTGGCGTTGCTCCATTTGATTATACCTTTTCAGTAGTTCCGTCTAATGAGCGGATGCAATGGTTGATGAGCCATGAACTCACTCACCAGGTAATGTGCGATAAATCGTCAAAACAAGATAATCTTTTTCGAACTATTCTGGGGGGAAAAACGGTTGCAGATAACCGCGATCCGGTTTCAATGGCCTACAGTTATTTTACCACCCCCCGTTGGTATTCTCCCCGTTGGTACCATGAAGGGATAGCAGTGTTTATGGAAACCTGGATGTCCGGCGGTATTGGACGGGTAATGGGCGGATACGATGAAATGGTGTTTCGCACCATGGTACGCGACAGCGCCTTCTTTTATAATGTCATCGGACTCGAATCGGAAGGGACAGCTATCGATTTTCAGGTAGGGGTGAATTCTTACCTTTACGGGACCCGCTTTATAAGCTATCTTGCATACCATTATGGCCTTACAAAGCTCAAAGAGTTTTATTCGAGGACAGACTCCAGTAGACGCTATTTTGCTGCTCAGTTTAAGCAGGTATATGGGATTCCCATTCAGGAAGAATGGGACAAATGGATTGTCTGGGAACACCAGTTTCAACAAACAAATCTGAATGAGATCAGGAAATTTCCCATCAGCACCTACCGTAAAATATCTCAAAAGCCGCTTGGCTCAGTTTCGCGGCAATACTATGATCCGGCTTCAAGAAAACTGCTTGCGGCAGTTAACTATCCCGGCAAAATGGCTTATATTTCTGCTATTGATGTGATGAACGGTGCAATGACAAAGATTGCTCCAGTTCTAACTCCGAGTTTGTTTTTTGTAACTAACCTGGCTTATGATGATTCTACCAAAACGATTTTTGCTTCAACTAAAAACAGAGATTGGCGGGGACTTCAGTCTGTTGACGTAAAAACCGGAGAAGTTAAAGATCTTATTAAAATTACCCGGACCGGCCATCTGGTTATTGATCCTGCAGATCATTCGTTGTGGGGGATTCAGACCATGAGTGGCCGTACCAGTCTCGTGCAGATTAAGCCTCCGTATACTGACCTCAAAACGGTCATGACTCTTCCTTATGGAAGAGACTTATCTGACCCCGCCACATCAAAGGATGGAAGGTTGATTTCAGTCACACTTTCGGATGTTACCGGAAGTCAGAAACTGGTGGTCTATAAAATTGCCGACCTGATTGCCGGCAAATCAGATCCACAGGTCATTTACGAATTTGAAGATAATCCGGCTTCCAACTTTGTTTTCTCTCCCGACGGCAGATATCTGTATGGAACGTCTTATTATACTGGTGTTTCCAATGTATTTCGTATTTCATTGGATACGCATAAAGCGCAAATTCTGACTAATGCAGAGACAGGATTTTTCCGGCCGTTGCCAATTTCTGCTGATTCGATGATCGTTTTCAACTATACCCATGAAGGGATGATTGCCGGCATTATGAAAATTGATACCGTGGAAAATGTAAACCCGGTGACCTATTTGGGACAACGGATCTTTAAAAGGTTTCCGGAAGTCGAAAACTGGACATTGCCTTCACCATTAAAGATCAATCTGGATTCAATAAAAGTTGTTGAAGAACGGTACCGCCCGGTCAAAGAACTTAAGTTGGCCAGTGCGTACCCAATTGTTCAGGGTTACAAAGGATTTGTTGCAGGCGGATATCGTTTTAATTTTATGGATCCAATGGGCTTGAATTCGCTTAATCTAAAACTGTCAGTAACACCAAACAATGGTCTGCCGGAAAAACAAATTCCTCATATTTCAGCTGAATACAATTACTGGAACTGGACTTTTGCAGGAAATTACAATTATGCCGATTTCTACGACCTTTTTGGCCCAACTAAATTCGCCAGAGCCGGCTATTCATTCTCCACCAAATATTATAAATTACTTAACCGCTTCGCCCCAAATAAAACGGATCTATATTTTAAGCTAACTGTTTATGGAGATCTGGAAACTCTTCCCAATTATCAGAATATTGCTTCCGATTACCGGACACTTTATATGGGAACCTTTAATTATCACAAGAGTCTCCTGCGTAAATCGCTGGGCGCGATTGAACAGGAACAGGGTTACGATTGGAATGTATATGCTTTCAGCAGTCTGGCAAAGCAAACGTTCTATCCTCAGCTGATCAATAATTTTGATTTGGGATTTTTATTGCCTTTACGAAACACCTCTTTTTGGTTCAGAACCTCGCTTGGACAATCATTCGGACAATCAGATAAAACCAATTCTTATTTTTTCTTTGGTGGATTTGGGAATAACTACCTCGATTACAGATCGGCCCAGCAATATCGTGACATGTCGAGTTTTCCAGGAATGGAGATCGATGCCATATCGGCACTGAACTACGGAAAGTTTTCTCCGGAACTGGATTTAAAACCTTTCCGGTTCCGGAAAGTTGGATTTAAAGGGCTTTATTCAACCTATGCCAGGTTGACGCTATTTGGAATGGGGCTATTTACCAATATTGGTTATGATCAACCTCAACTCAGGCAGGTCAACTATTTTTCAACCGGTGCTCAGCTCGATTTTGAGATTGTTCTCTTCTCTTTGCTTAAGTCAACACTTTCACTTGGCTATTCAAGAGCTTACAGTATCGTTAATTCGCATGATGAATTTATGATTTCATTAAAATTATAGTTTAACTTTACTAACTAAATATAGTTTTCGTTGTTATACAAGTTGGTCGGAGTAAAATTACAGAATTAGCTAACTAAAATGACTCAATTAAAACAGCACTTCAATCCTTATCCCGGTATTCGCAGTTTTGAAACGGAGGAGAGTCACTTATTTTTTGGACGTGAGAGCCAGATAGAAAATATTGTTTCGGTTCTTTCGGATACCCACTTTCTTGCTATAATAGGATCTTCCGGAAGTGGAAAATCCTCTCTTATACGGGCTGGAGTCATTCCATCGATCCTCAGAAGTGAAATTAACAACCAAAAGAACTGGGATATTACAGTCTTTAAGCCTGGCGATAATCCTATCCTGTCATTTGCCGCCGAATACACTCAAACATATAACCGCAAAGCAACCTCAAAAGGGAATGCTCTGATTCGACTGCCGGATGTTGACCAGACATTGCGCAATAATCCTGATCCTATCTTCAAGGTGCATCGGGAGCTTGGATCTGATCCATGGCTCATTGTTATCGATCAGTTTGAGGAGACATTCAGGTATCAGAAAAATGTCAATTATGAATCAGAAAAGAAAGAAATAATCTTTTTTATCAATCTGTTCCTTGATCTGGTTCGCGCTCAGGATTTTAAGATTCCAATCTATGTTGTATTGACCATGAGATCTGATTTTCTGGATCATTGTACAGAAATACCTGGTCTTACCGAAGCAATTAATAAAGGACATTTCCTGGTCCCCAGAATGACTCCGCGATCACTTCAGGATGCGATCGTAAAACCGATCAAGGTAACCGGTGGGAATATTTCAAATCAGTTGGTCGACCGCCTCATTACCGATTTAGGAGACAAACCGGATCAATTACCTGTAATGCAACACGCTTTAATGCGTGCCTGGGATTACTGGAACCTTAACAGGGTCGGGGATGAACCGTTAGATATTCTTCATTATGAAGCAGTTGGTACAATTGTCTCGGCCCTCTCTTTACATGCAGAAGAGATTTTTAATGAACTTAAAAAAGAGGACCAAAAAAAGATAACAGAGCGATTATTTAAAGCGCTGACTGATCTCGGAACTGAAAAAAGAGGTACCCGCAGACCCACTTCCTATGAAGACATCCTAAAAACGATTAATTCTTCAGAAAGCGATCTTCTTGAAGTAATTGATCAATTCAGGGCGCCTGGCAGAGCATTCTTAATGCCCCCGCATTATGTCCCTATCCAACCTGAAACCGTAATCGATATATCTCATGAGAGCATTATGCGGGTGTGGGGGCGACTGCGCGAGTGGGTTGATGAGGAGATGAAATCTGCGGAACTCTACCTCCGCTTATCGAAATCTGCTGAATTATACCAGCAAGGCAAATCAGGACTCTGGACAAATCCCGAACTTGAAATAGGGGTTAAATGGAAACAAAAAAACAGACCTACACCATTCTGGGCCCAACGTTATGATCCCGGATTTGAAAGGGCCATAGACTTTCTGGATTATAGCAAGAAAGAATCGGATTTCGAGATCATGAAAAAAGAGAGTGCCCAAAAAAGAGAATTAAGCAGATCCCGCAAAATTGTACTCTTTCTGAGTATAGCATCGATCATCTCTATTCTCTTCCTGATTATTTCTTTAGATTCGAAATTGAAAGCCGATGCCAGTAGCAGGATCGTAATAGAAAAGGGTATTGAACTGGAAAATGAAAATAAAAAGGCCGAAATACAACGAAAAGAGGCTGTTGCACAGAAACGAATAGCCGAACAGCAACAAATAATAGCCGAACAACAAAAATTAATCACGGAAGAACAAAGACTATTCGCGGTGGCTCAGCAGGATTCAGCCCAAAAAAGTGAACTTGCTGCCAAAGCTGCCAAAGTTTTAGCTGATACCTCTGCTCAAAGAGCAAGAAGAAGTGAAATAGTGGCAAGGGCAGCGAAAGTTTTAGCTGATTCTTCGGCTCACAGGGCTGAAAGATCAGCAGATCTGGCCGTTAAATCTGAGAAAAATACTCAGCGGTTAAGACTACTTGCCATTGCACGCTCAATGTCTATTCAATCTCAACGTGTCGCAGGAACAAACCCGGTTTTATCAGCGCTCCTTGCAGGCCATGCCTATAATTTTAACTTCGAAAACGGCGGAAGGAAAGATGATCCGGATATCTTTAATGCGTTGTCAAATATAATTATTGACAAACCAGTCTTTCGCGGACATAAAGATGTTGTCAGAGGAATTGCTTTATCCACTGACGGGAAATCGATTTTTTCAGGAGGTGATGACGGAAATCTATTGATATGGTCTTTAAACGATCCGCACGAAAAACCTGGTTTTCTAAATACAAACGGCTTAACTAAAAATGGGATTCGCAGTATTGCTGTTGCACAAAAAACGGTTTTGGCTGGAACCGCAGATGGGATATTACTATTTTGGATTAATGCGGGAAAAGGGATTGCTCCTCAAAGCATTGCTGCCCATTCAGGAATCATCAACAAAATCAGAGTTATTTCACCAACCCGGTTTATCACGGTTGGTGCCGACAGGTACTTTAAAATTTGGGATTTAAATGCAATGAACCTACCTCTGTTTTCAGGGCAAATGGAAGCTTCGGTAAAAGATGTGGCGATTTCGGGTGACGGAACTAAGCTGGCTCTGGCCGATCAAAATGGGATAGTTAAGATATTCCAGGTTTCAAATTTTAAGAATACTCCAATTGTTTTGAAAACAAAAAAAACAATCCTCTCAGTTGCACTAAATAATGATGGATCAATGTTGCTGTCCGGTGATAATTCAGGCATGATCAATTTGTGGAATCTCTCCGATCAGAATAAAAATCCATTGGAATATATGGCTCATCGTTCAGGTATCACCTCACTCAGCTTCAGTCCTGACAATAAAGCCTTTGCCAGTGCAAGTTACGATAACACGATCAGGATCTGGAATCCTGATGAGCCGAAACAAAACCCGATCGTGATTACAGGCCATGATTCTTGGGTAATGGATATAAACTTTACTTCAGATGGGAATCGTTTGATAACGGCAAGTAACGACAAGACAATCAGGTCTTTTGAAATAAACAGTGATTTATTGTCATCCAGGATATGTTCCAAAGTTAACCGGAATTTAACCAAAAATGAGTGGATAACCTTTGTAGGTAAGGATATCAAATATCAAGAATTATGTCCTCAAATTAAATCTGTTAAGTAATGACCAGGACTAAAACCAACAGCCATTACGGTATTGTACTTCTGATAATGATTATGCTGGGAAGTCTCCATTCCCGGGGTCAGGAATGTGATGATAATGTATTAAAGGAGGCGCAAAAAAAATACGATATCGGTTTATTTAGTGATATTAAGGAAATGCTTCAGCCCTGCATTGAAAACGGGTTTACGCAAAAACAACTGATACAGGCATACCGTTTAATGTCAGTTTCTTATCTTGCATTGGATTCTGTCAGCCAGTCCATCTCATTTGCCAATAAACTGATCAGTATAAAACCGGATTTCGATGCCGAACTTTTTGGTCCCCCAAAATTCGAGCATATAATTAACGATATTAAGCAATCGGGTTCTAGCGTACAAATTGTATCAGTTTCCAAACGTGCAGAAAATCTGCATGAGGCCCCGGCTACCGTGTTGGTTATCTCAAGGGAAGATATTATGAGCCGCGGATATGTTGATCTGGAACAACTTTTTAGCGATTTACCCGGATTTGATGTTTCAAGAACTTTTGGACCCACTTACTCGAACATATATCAAAGAGGTTACCGCTCAAATAATACGGACCGGACACTTTTTCTGGTTGACGGGGTCGAAGAAAATGATCTGTGGTCCAACATTTCCTATTGGTCAAGGCAATTTCCGGTTTCCAATGTGGAAAGGGTTGAAATTCTTTATGGACCAGCCTCTACCATGTATGGGGCAAATGCATTAGTCGGCGTGGTGAATGTGATTACCCGTGATACGGAAATCCTGGCCGGTAAAAAGAATGTGGGTGTAAAAGTCAATACCGGAGGGGGAACCTTTAATACCAGATTCTTGGACATGACCATTGCACTCAAAAGGAATAACGTATCATTTTCAACAACGGTTAAACGATTCACTTCATCCGAAGCAAACCTTTCAGGTTATCCGGAATTCAATTATAATTCAAATGATTATAATTCTATTGATTATTCATCCTTGTTAAGTGTGACATCCAATGCTGCCAGTTTTGTAAGAACCAATCAAATAACTCCCGGTAATCCATATTTTACGATTAACCGGGATACCAGAGGTGATACAATATCAGTAGGTCTAACGGATGCCGGTGTTAATGCGGCCAGAAATTATGACAAATCAGCTTACAATCAGAAACTTAATGGGAATACGGTTGGATATTCCAATATTTCGGATCATTGGTATCTCTATGGGAAATTAAAGTTTACCAATCTGCAGCTGGGCTATGAATTTTGGAGATCTGAGTCTGCAGGAACCAACTATTACAACGATAATAATGAAGGAGGAGCGAAGAATGGGAGTCTTTGGGAACCTAAGCAATCCTTTTTTTATATGAAATATGATAACAATATTTCCGATAAATTAAATCTGATGAACTTTTCAGAGTACAGGATAACCGAAGTTGGAGCTAATTCAAAAGCTGTATATCTCAATAATTATTCAAACGGATCGCTGGGAAGTGCCGACTTAGCCGCGAATGTTAATCCCTTTTGGATTACCCAATTTTATTACCAGATTTCGCGTCAGTTTAGAAATGAATTTAAAATAACCTACAATCCCAATACCATGCTTAATCTGGTTGGTGGAATTGAGGTAAGAAACAGTTCGATACAAGGGGACTACCGGACTGCGGCCTATATTGGGAACGACCTTGTATCTCCCCAAAAGATTCCCAATGCACTCCTTCACCCGGCCAGTGTTATAGAGATTGGCACAAGCTCCGGGGATGCGATGCCCGGTGGAAATGATTTTAGCATTTACGATTTGGGAGCATATGCACAGGGAACCTGGAAATTTAAGGACATTTACAAGTTTACACTGGGTGGTCGTTACGATTATAACAAGATCAGGGTGACGGGAGGCTATGGTTCTCAGTTTAATCCCCGTGTTGCCCTGGTAGTCACTCCCGGCAAGTTTATTTTCAAGGGTATCTATGCAAGTGCATTTCAAAACGCATCAAACTGGACCAAATTTTCAACCAACACCTCCCGCAAACTGGATAATCCCAACCTCAATCCTGAAAAGGTTTCCAATATTGACCTGAGTCTAGCTTATCGATTTACAAAGGACATCTTTGCTGATCTGGTATATTATAATTCGAGTTTTAATGGTGTAGTTGGAACGGGTATTGTAAAATTGGCCGATGGCACTGCAACAGGTCAGAATCAGGCTATTGGGGCACTTAAGATTCAGGGACTTCAATCTAATCTGAATCTTAAAATAAGTAATTACGGGATTTATGCCAATTTTACCTATACCGACCCCAAAAACAATATTCTAAAAAACGGGAAATTAACCAATACCTATCAGCGGATAGGGGACATTGCAAGTTTTCACCTGAATGCAGGTGTTAATGCAACTTATTTCGATCACCTTAATTTGAATCTGAGAATGAATTATGTCACCAACAGACCGGTGGGACCCGGAACATCGGTCCCTGCCAATCCGGGTAACTTCCCTGCATTTGTCCTGGTTAACGGTTCGGCTACCTATAAGGAATTATTGCCTGGACTAAATGCCCAGGTGATTATTAATAATATTTTTGACTTACAATATTTTGACCCGGGAATCCGGTCAGCCGACGGGGGGTTTTATTCCTATCGCACACCACAACGTGGACGAAACTTTCTAATTAGATTAATTTATGAGCTCTAGAGTATCAATAATGACAGAAATTAAATCTGAATATTTATTCAATAAGCCAAAAAGTATTTGTAAAAGTCTGAGTGAATGGGAGAAAAGTATTCTACTACTCAATAAACCGGATTTTGCAAAATCCTATAAAGAGCATATTCAAGCTGAAATAAATAGCTATGGATTAAGCTTAAGGTTAGCAAAACTATCGGATATCGATGCAGTATATGACTTTATTCTCTCCTGTTTTAGTCAGGAATATATTGAAGATGTCAGTAGATATGATCTGTTCCGATTCATTGAATATGGGCACGGCCTGATCATTGAGGATGCTCAGCAGGTGATTTTAGGTTGCCTTTTTGAAGTCGGTTACGAGAAGAGGTGGAAAGTCTCTTATTCTATCCGACTCGGAATCGATGAAAGGCTTAAAGGGAAAGGAATTGGAAAACTCCTCACTATTTACTCCTGTATTTTAGCCATGGAGCGTGGTTCGGAGGTAAAAGTTGGTCTGATCAGTTACGATAATCTGGTTAGCCTTCATATTCACGTGAATCAGGCCGGATGGTTAATTGATAAGTTTTATGACAATCTGGAGTCATTAGGTCTCAGTTTCGAGTTCAGTTTGCCTTTAACTCCTGAGTCATTGCTAAGAAATAGAATCGATCAGGAGAAGGTTCGGATTTATATTGAAGAACATATCGCCGGAGTTGATTACATACTCATTGATTGCGTTGACATTGAGACAATTAAATTAACTTATAACGATTGTAAATTCAGGATAGCCGCAGTTATCAGACAGGATGAAAATAGGGGTAAACCATTATTTCTTGCCTTACCGGTTGCAATATTGTATTCCAAAAAGTAAATCAGATTTATGAAAAACGCAATTCTTAAAGCCCTGAATATCCGGAAAGGAGAAGAAACAGCTATTAGCCTGCTGTTGCTTTATTCCTTTATTATGGGCTCTGTAATTGCATTTTTTTATACCTCGGCAACCTCAATGTTTGTAGTTAATTTTGAGAGCTCTTTTTTGCCGTATGCCTATATTGGCGGTGGGATCATGAGTTACCTGGTATGGCTTTTATATGCACGTATCGAAAGGTTTGTCAGCTTTCGAATCCTGACACTCTTTGGAATTTCTCTGCTTTTAATAGCGGTAGGCTTTTTTGTTTTGGGGATTCGCTTTTTCAACAACAAGTGGCTTACCTTTATGATGTTTGTATGGATACGTGTATTTATCTTCATATCCGTTGTCGGGTTCTGGGGGCTTGCAACCAAAATATTTGACCTTCGTCAGGGAAAGCGAATTTTTGGCTTAATAAGTTCCGGCGAGGTCATTTCCGATATCGTAGGCTTTTTCTCTATACCTTTAGTACTTCATTTTATTAAAACCTCCGATTTACTTTATATATCCTTATTTGGCTTGGTAATTTGTTTATTTTTAATGCTTTACATTTTCAGGCATTTCCAGAAACCATTAAGTAGTTTTAAGGAAACCAGCCCGGAGAAAAATATGAATACCTCCATAACGTTTGTTTTTAAGGACAAATATCTCACGATACTTATTCTTATGGCCTTAATGCCAATGTTTGGGATGTGTTTCGCAGATTACTCCTTTTTACATCAGATCAAAATTGAATATAACAGTCAGGATGTGCTGTCCAGCTTTTTAAGTATCTTTTTCGGAGCCACTGCAGTAGCTGAATTCATCCTGAAATCTTTCTTCTCGGGAAGATTACTGAATAAATACGGACTTAAAGTGGCTCTCCCGGTTTTGCCGGTTATTCTGGCGGGATGTGTATTTCTTGCTGTTTGTTCTGGTGTTTTGTATGGAACAACAGGATTATTCTTCTCATTTATTGCATTCACCAAAATGCTCGACAGGGTATTGCGAAGCGCAGTATACGACCCTTCCTATCAGATATTATACCAGCCGCTTCCATCAAAAGACCGGTTGAATGCACAGGGGATGGTTGAAGGGATGGCAAAGGGCCTGGGTTTTGCCTTAGCCGGTGGGGTCGTTTTGTTATTTACACAGCTTAATGCTCTTAATCTGGTTCATTTCAATATTCTGTTTCTGATTATATTGGCTGTCTGGATAAAGATTAGCCTGAATATGTATCAGGAATACCGGGGCTCACTCACCAAAATATTCACCTCAAACGAACATAATGGTTCTATGTTAGGTAATTACAAATCCAATTCAGCTGTATTGGTCCAAATAGTGGAAGAAGATGATGATGCCAACATCAACCTGATCATGAATATCATGCTTAATGTTCAGCCACAAAAAATGAATCGTTTTTTGCAGCAGATATTAGCCTCATCAACTTTAGCCAGTCAGAAAAAAATATTGGAACAAATAAAGGGCAGACGGTTAATTTCTGCGGAGTCGGTAATCAAAAATCAGATGCTCTCTATTCCTGATATCATGAATAAAGTGCCATTTGAACGCGCATTATCCGATTTGAGTCAGTCCAAAAAGACAGATTTTGAAACCTTGTTAGTATTATCTCAATCAAAAGTGGTTGATGAAAGAACTCTTGCGGCTAATCTACTTGCCTATTCCAGCAGTTATAAGGTCCATAAAATCTTGCAGGCACTGTTACAGGACGAACATCCGGAAACCAGAAAGGCAGCTCTGGTCAGTTCAGGTCGTATCGGGAAAAGAGAGTTATGGCCCTATATTATTCAAAATCTATTTTACACGAGCTTCTCACCACAGGCTATCTCTGCCATAAAAATGATCGGGGAACCAATTTTGTCTGAGCTCGATAACTATTTCGACAAGAATACGACAAACAAAGATGTCAGACTTAAAATTGTTGACATTTTTGCCGGGATCAGATGTGATAAATCATTGAATTTACTGCGCACACGTATCCAATATCCCGATGAAACCATTCGGCACCATGTATTTAAGGCCTTAAGTAAATTGGAATATCGGGCAAAAAGGATGGACATCAGCCTTCTTAAGGAAACTATTGATGAGGAAATTGCAATTACTGTTTGGGTAATGGCTGCATTGCTGGATGTTCAGAAGGGGAATAACATGCCTTTGCTGGAGGATGCATTGGAATATGAACTGCAGCAGAAAAAAGAGAATGTTTTTCTGCTGCTGTCCATGCTTTATGATTCGAAAACGATCCAATATATTCAGGAAAGTTTTCTTTCAGGTACGCATGAATCAAAGGTTTATGCCACAGAGATCCTCGATTTAACGGTGTCGTCCGACATCAAGGAAATTTTTCTTCCCTTACTTGAAGATTTATCGGTAGAGGATAGTCTGGCCCTCTTCAGAGATAAGTATCCCCAGCAAAAAATGACAATCCTTGAACGTTTGAAAGATATCATCAACAAAGATTACCTTAAAATCAACCGATGGACCAAAGCTTGTGCGATTATGCATCTTGAAGATTATCACGGGAATGAAAATGTTTTGCTTTCCAATTTCCTAAATCCGGATCCCTTTATCATGCAGAACTCTGTAAAGATCCTGGAAATGCAAAATTCAGAAAGATTTAAAATTGTATATAGTAAATTGGATAAGGAGAAAGTGAGTTTTATCAATAAATATAAAATTCAGTTCAATAAAGAAGTTCCCGATTTATCACTCCTCGAGAAGGTCAATCTGGTGAAAAGAAATCGTCTTTTTAATTCTTTTCCCAATCCTGATATCGCCAGAATAGTGGAAAATTCGGCAGAAATCATAATAATAAAAGGGGAGGAGATTAATCCACGGGAGATAGCCCAGGATTCAATATTATTTGTTTTATCAGGAAGCCTGACTGAATATTACAACAATCAACAAACCAGACAAATAAATGAAAATGAATATTATTGGGGTATCGTAAATGAGCATGAAGAATGCGTCAGACTGAAAAGTGAAATCACCTCCACCTTACTTGTTTTAAGTCCTGAATTAATTTTTAATGCCATGTCAGATAACAGCGAATTTACGCTGCAGGTAATTGGAATCTTAAGTAAAACAGCATAATAATTCAAACAATGATGAGCAATAAGGCAGTAAATAGGAAGTCTCATTTAACACTCATTTTCATTTTGATGTTGACACCGATCTGTTTATTGGCTCAAAATCAGGATGTAGGTTTTCCTTATATTAAAAATTACTATCCTTCGGAATATAAGGCACACGTTCAGAATTTTGGGGTAGTACAGGATACCAGAGGTATTATGTATTTTGCAAATTTTAGAGGCATACTTGAATTTGACGGGCAGACCTGGAGAACGATTCAAACTTCAAAGATATCACAGGTGACCGCTCTGGCGATTGATTCTACGGGAACCATTTATGTTGGAGCAGCTGGTGAGATAGGTTTTCTCCATTCGGACGCAAAAGGGGTGCTTGTGTTTTCAAGTTTGGCGGATTCATTGCCACCAGAATACCGGCACTTTAAGTATATAACCTCCATTCTGGCTACAAAAGATGGGATATATTTTGTTACAGATGCCACCATATTATTGTGGAATGGCAGTTCCTTCAAAATTGTAAAGTCAGAGGGGCCGATAAGTGCAGCCTACTTTGTGAATGACATACTCTATTTTTTCGATAAGGGGAACGGATTACAGTACCTCCAAAATACCCAAAAAATTAAGGTTCCAACAGGAAAGGAATTTTCGGAGGCGGTAGTTATCAAGGGAATGTTGTCTTTGGGAACAAACAAAGTTCTTATCGCAACAGGAATAAACGGACTCCTTATCATGGATGAGAAAGGGATTTCCGATTTTCGGACCTCTGATGACAAATATTTGCAGCAGAACAGTATATCCTGCGCCATTAAACTTAAGGATGGTACAATTTGTCTGGGAACTGAAAGAGGTGGCCTTGCCCTCTTCTATTCCGATGGCACTTTGAAACAAAAAATTGATCAGGGAATTCAGAATGATTATGTAAGAGCCTTATATACAGATAGTAAAGATGTTTTATGGTTGGCGCTTGATAACGGTATCTCACGGATTGAAATTCCTTCAAGTCTCACTTTCTTCGATAAAAAAAGAGGTGTCGATGGCGCTGTAAATCAGATATTTCGTCATAACGGGAATATCTATTTCGCCACAGACAAGGGGCTGTATCATTATGACGACAACCAAAAAATATATATCCCGGTCACAGGTATTAATTCTGCCTGCTGGTCTCTATTGCCCGACAATAATTCAATCATTGCGGCAACAAGCAAAGGTGTGTTTTTAGTAACAACAACCTCAACCACTCTGCTTGCACCCGGTTTTTCGTTTAAATTATTTAGCTCCCAAAAAAATAATTCTTCAATTTTTGTTGGTCAGCTTGATGGTATTACTCATCTGCAAAATGTGAACGGGAAGTGGATCTCCGAAGGAAAGATTAAGGGAATAACCGATGAGGTTTCTGAGATTCAGGAGGACCAAAACGGTATATTGTGGGCAGTAATTGCAACACAGGGATTGGTCAGGATAAACCCCGACGGAGTTGAGAATCCGGTAATCTACGATGAAAATAAAGGTTTGCCATCAAGATTCGGGAACCACATTAACAAAGTTGAGAGCCGGCTTTTGGTTACTACCCAGAACGGAATATTTTCCTTTGATCCAAATAGCGATAAATTCATCCGGGTAACTGCTATCCAAAGAGATACGCTGATTCCAAAGGAATGGATATCTAAAATAGTGCAGGATCCCAAAGGTAATTTGTGGAGTACAAGTGGAGACGAAACACATATCCAATTTCGGGATGGAAGCAGCAAAGTTGCCTCAACCCAAATATTACTAAGTCCTGTGCAGGATAAAACAATATGGACAATTTATCCTGAACCGGACGGAAGGGTTTGGTTTGGGGGTACTGATGGAGTATTTAGTTATGAACCAGGCATTCAGAAAAATCTCGCTGAAGTTCCCAGGGTGCTGATTCGCAATTTTTCTATTGCAGGAGATTCAATCTTATTCGGCGGTGCTTTTTCAACCGCGAACCATCGGATCACCACTATTCAACCAGATCAAATAAAACCACACTTGGATTACCGTTCGAATACTGTAACATTCAATTTTGGATGCCCTTCATTCAGTATGTATGAGAAGGTCGAATTTCAATATTTTCTCAAAGGGTTTGAATCAGAGCCATCTGCATGGATTACAGACACATACAAGGAATATACGAACCTGCCTCCGGGCGAATTCACCTTTACGGTAGTTGCTAAAAATATATATGGGCAAATAACTGCTCCGGCTACTTTCCAGTTTTCAATAAAAAAACCATATTATCAAACTATTCTTGCCTTCATAATCTACTTTCTGCTCTTTGTGGTTATACTTTATATCATTGTTCGGTTGCGTTCACAAAAACTGATTCAGGAGAAAAAAAATCTGGAGAACCTGATTAAAGAACGAACCGCAGAAGTGGTTAGTCAAAAGGAGGAAATTGAAAAGCAATCGGAAGAACTAAGTAGTAAAAATGCCGAACTTGAGAAGATTAACCTGATTGTTAAGTCCATTAACTCGGAGATACATTTTTCAAGCCTGCTTCAATCGTTTCTTGAAAAAACAAAAGTTATTGGTGGAGTAGAAAAAGCAACCATGCTGGTTCATGATAAAGCGACTGATTCATTCAGTTTCAAAGCTGGATTTGGATGGGATGTCTCTTTTGTTTCAAATGTCAGGATGACCCTGAATGAAGTGGAGGAATACTATTTAGCCAATGCAGATGAGATTCATGAAGATATTTTTGAAATCAGAAAACTCAATTCAGAAGCGGGACCGGAGAATCTGTTAAAACTCGAAATTCCAAAATCAATAGTGGTGATGATGGTTAGGGTTAAGGATACCGTAGAGGGTTTCTTAATTCTGGAGAATATGCATAAAAAGAACGCATTTAATCAACAGGATTTTAGTTTGCTTCACAACCTGAAAGAACACATCATCTCCGCGTTTATTAAAACCATCATTCTCGAAGATTTACAAACCACCCTTATTAATCTGAAAGAAACTCAGGAACAGCTTATTCAGCAGGAAAAAATGGCTTCTGTCGGGCAACTTACCAAAGGAATTGTTGACCGGATATTAAATCCGTTAAACTATATCACTAATTTCTCCCTGCTTACCAATGACTTGTCAATTGAAATTGAAGAATTACTTGAGGACATAAAAGCGAATATTGATCTTAAAACTTTTGATGAGTTAAAGGATTTACTGAAAATGGTAAAGTCAAATGTTCTCAAAGTTAATGAACATGGTATTTCTGCCTCCCGGATTGTGAAAGGAATGGAGAAATTATTGAAAGAACGGACCAAGACGTTTATCCTTACTGATTTAAATACCCTGGTGGAGAGTCATATTGAAATTGCATTACAGGAATATCAGATCGAGAATAAAACTTTTAAGGTTGAAATTATAAAAGCGTTGGATGCGACAGCCAGGAAGATTAAAGTTTTGCCAACTGAATTAGGTTCTGTCATTGTCAATACGGTTGTCAACTCATTTTATGCCGTGGATGAAAAGATGAAGAAAGTGAAAGATTTCAAACCGGAAATCAAGATCTCAACCGATTTTTCTCAGGACGAGGTTAAAATTATTGTCCGAGACAATGGAAATGGAATTCCGGAGCTCGAGCAAAAGAAATTATTCTCTCCGTTTTTTACAACCAAACCGACTTCAAAAGGTACCGGGCTCGGTTTATAAATGAACCTGGATATCATAAAGTCTCATAAAGGGACAATTGAGGTTGATTCCAAAGAGGGGGAATACACCACCTTCACCATAAAAATACCTAAAAATGAGGATATCTAAATTGATTAAAGAGAACCGGGGAAATTAACTATAAATGTTACATCTTTGACTAACCTGGAGATCTTCAGGCATGAATATAAAACTTTGAAAGAAATGGATACACCAGACAAGATAATGCCTGTAACAGAAGAACAACTTTTGCTTCTTTCAGCCGAACTCGAAGAGATAAAGCAAAAATTCATTCAAAGCGATAAGCTTGCTTTTATTGGCAAACTTACTACCGGTATTATGCACGAGATTAAGAATCCCTTAAATTTTATAAATAATTTCACAAAACTGAGTCAGGAACTTTTAGAAGAATTAAATGTTATAATAGATGAAATCAGTGACAAGCTGGATGCAGATAGTTTAGCTGATCTGAATGATATCCGATCAATGCTCAAAGGCAATTTAAATAAGGTGCTCGAAAATGGCGAACGGGCTCAACGAATTATTTTCTCCATGCTGGCTCAAATGCACAACAGGCAGGAGATCGTTTTTGAGCTGACAGACATCAATAAACTTGTTGACGAATTTGCTAAATTGGCCTATCAGGGAATGAGAGGCAATGACAGGGAGTTTAATCTGACTTTTAAAACAGATTACGATCTGTCAATCCTCCCCGTTAACCTTGAATTTCAGGAGATGAGCAGAGTCATAATCAATTTGGTAGATAATGCTTGTTATACGCTGAACGAAAAAAAGAAAAAAATGAAAGATCAGTTTTCTCCTGAGATTCTATTGTCAACCAAAAAACTTGACAATTTTATTGAAATAAAAATAAGAGATAATGGCAATGGTATTCCTCAACCAGTTATTGATCAGATTTTCAACCCTTTTTTCACGACAAAGCCAAAGGGTCAGGGAACCGGGCTTGGACTTTCATTGAGTTATGATATAATCACCAATGTTCATAAAGGGGAGATAGAAATTTTGACAAAAGAAAATGAGTATACTGAGTTCAGGATTCTCATTCCTGTAAATTTAGCTTGATGAAGAAGTTGTTTCTTATCCCCATTTTATTGATTACGAATCATCTGTTTGGGCAGCTTTCAGTTTCACTTCATCACTATGATTATTATGATTTTTCGGCGATTAAAAAGAATATCAAATCAACAGTGAGTGTCTATGTCAAACAGGATATCGGGTCGTCTTTTAAGTTTACCTCTTTCTCACTTGTCAATAATAAATGGGGTGAAAGCCTGATCGGATTAGAATACAGTCCATTTAAATGGTTATCACTGGAGGGTGAAGTTGGGATCGAAACAAATATTGAATCTTATGGCTATAGGCGAAACCTGATTCGAAGAGCAGAATTAGTAACTGTGGTAACCAATAAATTTGTATTCCTGGGCACTTTTGAGCAGGGAAGTCTGAACTGGTTTGATCTTAGGATGTTCTACATGTTAAAACAGACTGGAATTGGGGCAATGGCCAGTCAATATTACGGGCTTGGTCCGATAGTCCTTTATCATATTGGTAAAAGCCGGTTTAAAGTCTGGTCATCAATGCTTTATAACTGGGACAATTCAGATTATGGAACAATGATTGGAATATATTATAGGATGTAAAATAGATACTCCGCAGTATGCCAGAAAGCAAATGCAGTATGTTTAGGATTGAAGAATACTTTAAAAGTACACGATATGGAAAATACAGTATCAATTTTATGCGTTGACGATGAGCAGGACATGGAAATGCTTATTTCACAGAAATTCAGGAAAAGTATACGGGATAAGGAGTACAGCTTTATTTTCGCCCAGAATGGAATACAGGCACTGGAACAGTTGGATAATAATCCGAATATCAGTTTGATCCTCTCTGATATTAATATGCCGGAAATGGATGGATTGACATTTCTTTCAAAATTAAAAGACCGTAAAAATGCGGAAATTAAAACGGTCATGGTTTCTGCCTACGGTGATATGGAAAACATTCGGACAGCCATGAATCGAGGGGCCTTTGATTTCATTACCAAGCCTATCAATTTTGAAGATATGGAGATCACCATTGCAAAAACAGTGGAAGAGATAAACCAATACAAAAAGTTTCAGAAAGACAGGGATAACCTGGTCTCCATCCAGAAAGACCTGAGTATCGCCTATGATATCCAACAGTCCATGTTGCCTAAAAACTTTCCTGCATTTCCCGGGCGCACCGATTTCGACTTGCACGGAGTGCTTCAACCTGCCAAAACAGTTGGCGGTGATTTGTTCGACTATTTCCTCATTGATGAAGATCACCTGTTTTTTATGGTAGGAGATGTTTCGGATAAGGGAATATCTGCCGCATTATTTATGGCCATCACCAAATCACTGTTTAACAGCAATTTCTCAAACGGAAATTACTCTGACATGGTCGAAGAGATTTCCAAAATCAATAGGGCCCTGTCGCAAAATAATGATTCTATGATGTTTGTCACGGTATTCGTATGTATTCTTAATCTTAAAACAGGTGAAGTCAACTACGTAGACGGTGGTCATGAATGCCCGCTGATACTCCGGGGAGGAAAAAAAGTTGAGGTATTTAAAAAGAAAAACGGATTCCCAATTTGTATAGATCCCAATTTTCAGTATAAACAATATCAGTTTAATTTGCAGCCCGGCGATTCCATCGTATTGTATACCGATGGTCTGGAAGATGCCCAGAATGTGGCGGGAGAACGAAGAACCATTCAGCCAAGTATTGATATTTTAGAATCTCTTGAGCCCAATATGGAACCGGTACATATTAACGCCTTACTTTTAAAAGAGGTAAATAACTATATAGGTACGGCCAATCAGTTTGATGATATCACCATTCTTACTGTAAATTACTATGGATAAACCTGATATATATGGTACGCACGGATTATCCGCGATTTGCTCTGGATTTATTAATTGCCCGGTAATTTGAATGGGTAAAATCATGAATCTCGAAGATAAAATATTGATAATTAATGAAATAAGCGATTCGATTAAAGGTTGTAAATTTTTATCGAATGATTAAATTTTTTTATTATAACTTTCTTATCTTGTACCCACATATTCTAAATAAAAACTGATCAAAGATTTATTATTATGAAAAGACATTTTTTCAATACCGGGATAATCCTTTTATTGGCAATCCTGATATGTTCCAGTTGTAATCAAAGACCTAAAGTTAAGGAAAAACCGGTGATCAACTCAAAAGGCCAGACTGGCACCGTGGAGGTTGAAGTTTTTGATGCAGTCAAGCTAAAGGATCAGTTGGTAGAGATCATTAAAACGGCTCCAAAACCAAACGAACTGGTTGATTTTATTAACAAGGGCGGTTATTCCTATATTGCAGATCTCACACTTTCTCCTGAAAATGCGGAGAAATATATGACTTTAGCAGAGCAGAGCCTTGCAACAGGAGTTTATAAGTTTGACCTCTATTATGCCAAAGTCTATAATCGCTACGATATTGTAGATCAAATATTTGATGTACAACAAAAACTTGTTACCAAGATTGGTTTACAAAGTGATATTGCCTCAATGAAAAAGTACAATGACAGGATAAAGCAAAATAAAGAGAATACAGACTCTTTAAATATCATTATTTCTGCCGTGATGAATGAGCTGTCGCAGAGTTATCTTACAGGAGAGCATTCGGGTGTTTATGCTTTGTCGTATGTGAGTGCAAATATCGAAGGGTTGTATATTCTTACCCAGATTGCCTCAATGGCCAAAGACAATTCGGAACTTCTTAAGCTGATTGGGCAACAGAAAGAACGGGTCAAAACCAATTATATGCTTTTGGAGATTATGGCAGCTGATGCAGCTGTGGCCCCCATTTTTGAAAAGATGAAACCGATTATGGATTCTTTTAGTAATACCCAGGAATTTAGTGCCAAACAACTTGCCGAAGTTGCACCGCTGATTGAAAAGCTTCGGACAGATATCGTCAAATAACCGGGTGATAACTATTTGAGTCAGTTTTGTCCTGTACTTCCTTCATGAAGTACAGGACTAAGCTTTTTTATCGGGTTGCTCTGTATCAATATCCCAACAACCAATGAACGAAGTCACACTCAATGCACTGATCAACCTGTTTGCCATCTTTTCGGCGATAACCAGATCGGAACGTCAGTACGCCAGAAGCTCATTCTCGTCTTATCTGGAATTACATCTGGGAATATCTTCTTCTGAAGAATACCGAAAATTGTTTGATGAACTGATTGATTTTTATGGAATTGATGAACCTGGCGAGCCTCAGTTCGACATGATTCACCAGGCGGAAACAATCTGCAACAACATCCGTGGGAGGCTCCACCGGACTGAGCAGATCATGTTATTCCTTCGTTTTCTGGAACTTTCAAGAAGGGAGGATGATCAGAATAAGCCGGGAGAACTATTTCTGACTGTTGCCCGGGTTTTCTCCATAACTCCGGAGGAGTACCGGAAGTACTGTACTTTTATTTACGGATTTTCCACCAATGATCCCAACTGTTCTGAATTTCTGGTTATAAATCAGGATGAAGAAAATTTGCCACATGCAATAAAACAATTGCACCGGGATAATCTGGATGGAGAACTGGTTTTTCTTTTTCTGAAAGATATAGGTCGTTACATTCTGATATTCAGGGGTAAAGAGAATCTATATCTCGAAGGTAATCCCATCCTTCCCGGACGATTTTACGCCTTTAAAGAGGGGAGTATTGTCCGCGGAGCAAGAGTTTCACCGATCTATTTTACCGATGTAAATGCAGCTTTCTTTAATCAGACCGAGACTCCCACATTTACCCTTAATGGCCAAAATGCCGAATTCAAATTCAAAAATAGTCAGAATGGACTCTATGAATTCAATTTTACTGAGAAATCAGGACAACTAATTGCCATTATGGGAGGAAGCGGAGTAGGAAAATCAACCCTGCTCAATATCATGAATGGGAATATTCCGTTGGATAAAGGTCGGATCTTAATCAATGGTCTCGATATTTACGAACATAAAAGAGATATTGAAGGACTGATCGGATTTGTACCCCAGGACGACCTGCTCTTCGAAGAGCTTACGGTTTGGGAGAATTTGTACTATAATGCGAGGCTTTGCCTGGATAATTTCAGTGAAGAAGATATCAATAAGGCAGTTACAAAAGTTCTCCAGGAGCTTGAGTTATTTGAATTCCGTGAATTACAGGTGGGAAGTCCCCTTAAGAAATTCATTAGCGGAGGACAACGCAAACGGTTAAATATTGCACTTGAATTAGTGCGTGAACCTTCTATATTGTACGTAGATGAGCCCACCTCCGGACTCTCATCGATGGACTCGGAGAAAGTAATGCTTCTTTTGAAACATCAGGCCCGGCAGGGGAAGTTAGTTATTGTAAACATCCACCAGCCCTCATCCGATATCTTCAAATTATTTGATAAACTTTGGATCATGGATAAGGGAGGGAGAATGATCTACACGGGCAATCCTCTCGATGCAATCATCTATTTTAAGGAGCTGACTAATCATGTGAATCCACTCGAATGTGAATGCCTTCATTGCGGCAATGTCAATCCTGAACAGGTTCTCGAAATCGTTGAGACTAAGAAAATTGACG
>Ga0364881_10006_pt1 | contig 80691 bp, 77 predicted proteins | sample ExccelJu500001D4_5_FD_206923 | JGI IMG/M metagenome (GOLD analysis project Ga0364881, IMG submission 206923) | Enriched cells from Trout Bog Lake Hypolimnion, Wisconsin, USA - BchlTB.July30.5000.01.D4 | ecosystem: Environmental > Aquatic > Freshwater > Lake > Hypolimnion/Profundal zone | place...
ACAAGTCCTGGGTATGAATGTCGAGGAAGTGAAAAACCGCTTGTTTGATACTTCGCACGACTTTGTTTATCTCAAGCGGCAACTGCCGCCCGAGCAAGCGGAAAAAGTGGTCAAGCTGGAAATGGCCGGTGTGTCATCACGCCATGAGTATCGCCGCTATTACCCCGGTGCGGACATGACAGCGCACCTGCTGGGCTTCACCGACGTGGATGACAACGGCCAGGAGGGCATGGAACTGGCATTGCAGGACAAGCTGGGCGGCAAGGCCGGCAGCGAACGCGTCATCAAGGACAGGCGCGGACATACTGTCGAGGATGTAGCCAGCATACGCGCACCCAAACCGGGCAGCGATCTTGCACTGAGCCTGGACAGCAAAATGCAATACATGGCCTTCCGCGAAATCAAGCTGGCGGTGGAGCAGCACCATGCCAAGGCAGGTTCGATCGTGGTGCTGGACGCGAAGAGCGGCGAGGTGCTGGCGCTGGCCAATTGGCCGAGTTACAACCCCAACAACCGCGCAAAAGTTGAACTCAAGGCGATGCGCAACCATGCAGTAACCGACTTGTTCGAGCCGGGTTCCACCATGAAACCATTTACCGTGGCAACCGCGCTGGAGACAGGCAAGGTGACGCCGCAAACCCGCATCAACACCGAGAACGGGGTGTTTATGGTCGGCGGGCGCAAGATACATGACACCCATCCGGAACCTTCACTCACCGTTTCACAAGTGATCCAGGTATCCAGCAATGTCGGCGCTGCCAAGATGGCGCTGTCGATGACTCCTGAAACTTTCTGGCATAGCCTGAGCGAGGTGGGTTTCGGCGCTCAGACCGGCAGCGACTTTCCAGGTGAGGCTTCGGGCAAGCTGCGCGATTATAAAAAATGGCAACCCATCGAGCAGGCCAATATCGCCTTCGGCAACGGCATCTCGGTCAATCTGCTGCAACTGGCACGCGCCTACACCGTATTCGCCAACGACGGCGACCTGAAACCGGTAACGCTGCTCAGGCAGGATGCGCCGCCAGCGGGCAAGAAAGTATTTTCCCAGAATACCGCGCAAGAAGTTCGCGCCATGCTGGAACTGGTGGTGCAACCCGGCGGCACCGCGCCGCTGGCGCAAATCAACGGCTACCGGGTGGCGGGCAAGACCGGCACCGCACACAAGGTGGAGGGCGGGCATTACGTCAACAAATATGTGGCCTCGTTTGTCGGCATGGCTCCGGCATCCAACCCGCGCCTGATCGTGGCGGTGATGCTGGACGAGCCGGGCGGCGACCAATACTACGGCGGACAAGTTGCCGCGCCGGTATTCAGCAACGTGATGGGATCGGCATTGCGCCTGCTCAACGTGCCCAACGATGCACCGCTCGGCAATGTACTGATGCCGCCTGCAGAAATCATCAGGGAAGAAGCATGAGGGCAGGAATCAGAAATCAGAAATCAGAAATCAGGGGACAAAATCCTCCTGACAGCCAGCCTCCGGATAGCTTGGAAAGAATTAGCCGCGATCTCGAATCTCTTGGCGTGAAAATCTCACGGCTGGCTACGGATAGTCGTGCGGTATTGCCTAGCGACACCTTTGTTGCCTATCCCGGCGACCGGGCAGACGGACGCCAATTCATCCCGCAGGCCATCGCCAACGGCGCCAATGCGGTGATCTGGGATGCGAATGGATTCAAATGGAATGATGCATGGCATGTACCCAACCTGGCCGTCACCGATCTGCGCCACCACGCCGGGGAGATCGCCGCTTACGTTTATGGCAACCCATCCGGAAAATTGTGGATGGTGGGCGTTACCGGGACCAACGGTAAAACTTCCTGCAGCCACTGGATCGCCCAATCGTTCGGCGCGCTGGGCAAAAAGACCGCGCTGGTGGGTACCTTGGGCAACGGATTTCCGGGTGCTTTGCAACCTGCGCTGAATACCACCCCGGATGCTGTCCGGCTGCATGGTTTGCTGGCTGATTACCTGATGCAAGGTGCGCAGGCGGTGGCGATGGAAGTCTCTTCCCATGCTCTGCAACAGGGGCGCGTGAACGGTGTGGAATATAACGTGGCGCTGCTTACCAACCTCAGCCGCGACCATCTCGACTACCACGGCGACATGCAGCATTACGCGGCAGCAAAGCGGCGGTTGTTTGATTGGCGCCGGCTCAAATACGCGGTGCTGAATCTGGATGACGAATTCGGCGTCCAGCTTGCAACGCAGTTGCAGGATGCGGAAGTTGAGGTAGTGGGTTACGGCTTGAACGATGCCGCGCTGAAGCTGGCGGAACATCTCGGTTTGCGGATGGTTTACGGCGGCGCGTTACAGATGAATTCCCAAGGCATCTGCCTGCAAGTGCATTCCAGTTGGGGAGGTGCGGCATTGCACAGCCCGCTGGTCGGGCGTTTCAATGCGGAGAATCTGCTCGGTGCGATGGCGGTACTGTTGGTGAGCGGGATGACGCTGGATAATGCGGTGCGGGAACTGTCGCGTGCCAACGCGGTGCCGGGGCGTATGCAGACCTTCGGGGGTAACGGTCACCCCTCCGTGGTGGTGGATTACGCGCACACCCCTGACGCACTGGAAAAAGTGTTGCAGGCCTTGCGCGAAGTGACCGGTGGCAAACTGGTTTGCGTTTTCGGTTGCGGCGGTGACCGCGATCGCGGCAAGCGGCCCATGATGGGGACCATAGCGGCAAAATTGGCCGACGGGTGCATCGTCACCAGCGATAATCCGCGCAGTGAAGAACCGGCCGATATCATCGCTGCCGTCGTTTCAGGCATGAACAAGTGGAACTACCGGATCATTGAAGACCGTGCCGAGGCCATCATGCGGGCGATTCACGATGCGGACGCGGCGGACACCGTGTTGCTGGCCGGCAAGGGACATGAGTCCTATCAGGAAATCAATGGCGTGAAACATCCGTTCAGTGATATTGATGCGGCACAGCGCGCACTGGCATCCTGGAGGGCGCGGGCATGATGCTGTTATCGCAAGCCGCGCACGCATTGGAGTGCAAGCTGACCGGCCCGGATGTGCTGTTTACAGGCGTGTCCAGCGACAGCCGCGCAATTACCCCGGGTGATTTGTTCGTGGCACTGCAGGGAGAGAATTTCGACGGCAGCGACTTCATTGATAGTGCCGCACAAAGCGGTGCGGTGGCAGCAATGATCAGTGAAGATCAAGGTACGAGATACAAGGTGCAAGCTTCATCCCTTGCCCCTTTTCCGTTGCTAATCGTCCCTTGTTCTTCCCGTCTCGCACTCGGCAAACTGGCGGCGCATTGGCGGGCGCAGTTTACCCTTCCTGTAATAGCGGTGACCGGCAGCAACGGCAAAACCACGGTGAAGGAAATGCTCGCCTCCATCTTGCGGGAAGCGGCAGGAAGTGCCTGCGCGGTACTCGCCACCAAGGGCAATCTGAACAACGATATCGGTATGCCGCTCACCCTGTTGAAACTGCGCTCCACGCATCGCTACGCGGTGATCGAAATGGGCATGAACCATACCGGCGAAATCGATTACCTGACACGCCTTGCACGGCCGGATGCAGCTATCGTCAACAACGCATCGGGAGCACATCTGGCCGGGCTGGGTTCGGTCGCGGCAGTAGCGCGCGCAAAAGGTGAAATCTTCGCCGGCTTGCCTGCAAGCGGCATAGCTATTATCAATGCCGATGATGAATTCGCACCGCTGTGGCGGGAGCAGGCAGGCAACCGAACTATCATCGAGTTCGGCCTGGAGTGCGCGGGAACGATCCATGCGCAATGGCAGGTACGGGGTTATGGTGCGCGTATCGCGGCAAGCACGCCGCAAGGAAGTTTCAATGCGGACTTGCGGGTACCGGGCGCGCACAACGTGCGCAATGCGCTTGCCGCAACTGCCGCCGCAGTGGCCCTGCATATTCCTTTGCCTGCCATCACGGCGGGGCTGGAAAATTTTTCCGGTGTAGCCGGGCGTTTGCAGCGCAAGCCAGCATTACACGGCGCAGTTTTGATAGACGACACCTACAACGCCAACCCCGCCTCGTTGCTTTCGGCAATCAGGGTGCTGATGCAGTCCACCGGGAAAAAGATACTGGTACTGGGCGACATGGGCGAACTGGGTAGTGAGGCGGCGCTCCTGCACGGCGAGATTGGTACGGAAGCTCAACGCATGGGGGTGAACAAGCTGCTGGCACTGGGTGAGTTAAGCACCCACGCAGTGCGTGAATTTGGGCCGGGTGCACGGCATTTCGGGCGTATCGAAGATTTGTTTGCCGTACTGGACAAAGAACTGGATGCGGACAGCACCGTGCTGGTAAAAGGTTCGCGCTTCATGAAAATGGAACGGGTGGTGAATCATTTGGAAAGTGCGGCGAACGCAGTTCCAGTTCATACGACGGATAACGCAACGCTGTGCGAAAGGGTGGCGGCAAAGCCGCCGGGCACCCCCGGCCCTCCACCATGCGTGGACATCTGCCCTGCGGAGGAGAGCCAATGCTATTAGCACTCGCCCAATGGCTGGCACAGGATATCAGAACGTTCAGCGTGCTCAATTACATCACACTGCGGACGGTGCTTGCCGCGATGACCGCGTTGTTCATTTCCTTTCTGGTGGGACCGGCGATGATACGTAAACTGACCGACTACAAAATTGGCCAGTCAGTGCGCGACGATGGTCCGCAAACTCATCTGGTCAAGGCGGGCACTCCGACCATGGGTGGTGCGCTGATCCTGACCTCAATCGCCATCACCACACTGCTGTGGAGCGATCTCACCAACGCCTACGTGTGGGTGGTGCTGCTGACCACGCTGGGTTTCGGCGCAATCGGCTGGGTGGATGATTACCGCAAGGTGGTGCACCGCAACCCGAAAGGTTTGTCCGCCAAAGCGAAAATGTTCTGGCAGTCCATCATCGCGCTGATCGTCGGGGTTTTCCTGTGGAGGCATTCCAGCTTGCCCGTGCACACCGAGCTCATCGTGCCATTCTTCAAGTTTCTGGTGTACCCGCTGACAGCGTTCAGTTTCATCATGCTGGTTTACCTGGTCATCGTCGGCAGCAGTAACGCAGTGAATTTGACCGACGGGCTGGACGGGCTGGCGATCATGCCCACGGTGATGGTGAGTGGTGCGTTGGCTATTTTCGCCTATGTCGCGGGCCATGCGGTGTTCGCCAAATATCTCGGCATTCCGCATATTCCGGGCGCGGGTGAATTGGCAGTGTTCTGCGGTTCAATCGCCGGTGCGGGACTGGCTTTCCTGTGGTTCAACGCCTATCCGGCGGAAGTATTCATGGGTGACGTCGGCGCGCTTGCGCTGGGGGCGGCACTGGGAGTGGTGGCGGTAATCATCCGCCAGGAGTTGGTGTTGTTCATCATGGGCGGCGTGTTCGTAATCGAGGCGGTATCGGTGATGCTGCAAGTGTCGTATTTCAAATACACCAAGCGGCGCTTCGGCGCAGGCAAACGCATTCTGCTGATGGCCCCGTTACATCACCATTTCGAACAAAAAGGCTGGAAGGAAACACAGGTGGTCGTGAGGTTCTGGATTATCACGATGTTATTGGTGCTGTTGGGTTTGGCGACGTTGAAGTTGAGATAGATGTACAGGTTGGGTTAGCGGCTTCATCGCGTAACCCAACCTACGCGATGGATTTGCAGGAGAAACATTGAACGCATGGGCTGACAAAAATGTGCTGGTACTCGGTCTCGGTGAGACCGGGTTGTCGCTTGCGCGCTGGCTGGTAGCGCAGGGCGCCTGCGTGCGTGCCGCCGACAGCCGCGATTTGCCACCTACTTTTGCAGTAATCCGCGTGGAGTTGCCACAGGTGGAAATTCATTGCGGCGCGTTCCGCGACGAAATTTTCAGCGGCATTGACCTGCTCGCCATCAGTCCCGGCGTACCGTTGTCCGATCCCGCAGTGCAACGCGCTGTTGCACGCGGAATTCCCGTGGTCGGAGATATAGAACTATTTGCCCAACAACTAACGACTAACGACTACCAACTAAAAACTAAGGTTGTAGCCATCACCGGTGCCAACGGCAAAACCACGGTTACCAGCATGGTCGGAGCGATGTGCCGTGCGGCGGGTCTGGACACTGAAATGGCCGGCAACATTTCGCCAGCGGTGCTGGATGTATTGTTGCGGCGCAATGGACAACAACCGGAGATGTGGGTGCTGGAACTGTCCAGCTTCCAGTTGGAAACCACCTCTTCCCTGCATGCAGACGCTTGCACCGTGTTGAATGTCAGCGAAGATCATCTCGACCGTTATGTTGACATGGATGCTTACGCTGCCGCCAAAGCGCGCATTTTTCAAGGCGCTGGCGTGCAAGTGCTGAACCGTGACGATGCGCGCAGTCTGTCCATGATACTGCCTTGGCGCAAGCACGTAACCTTCGGTTTGAATGAACCTCCCCGTGACGACGACTGGGGCATAGACCGCAGCGGCGGCGAGGTCTGGATGGTGCAGGGACAACAGCGCGTGTTGAATGCGAATGAGCTGCAAGTGGCCGGAATGCACAATGTGGCGAACGCATTGGCCGCACTGGCTTTGTGCCGCGCCATTGATTTGCCGCTGGCGTCTTTGCTTGAGGGGTTGCGCGGATTCAAAGGCTTGCCGCACCGCGTGGAATTTGTCGCGAAGATTAACGACGTTGTTTATTACGACGATTCCAAAGGCACCAATGTCGGCGCCACCGTGGCCGCGTTGCAAGGCCTGGAACGGCCCGCCGTATTGATTGCCGGGGGAGAGGGCAAGGAGCAGGATTTTGCGCCGCTCCATCACGTGGTGACGCGACATGCCCGCGCCGTGGTGCTGATCGGGCGTGATGCAAACAAGATCGCCGCAGCATTGCAGGGTTGCGGGGTGCCCGTGGTTCATGCGCATGACATGGTCGAGGCGGTGCGGCAATGCACCGCACTGGCCCGGCCGGGCGATGCGGTGCTGCTGTCGCCGGCCTGTGCCAGTTTTGACATGTTCCACAACTACAAACATCGCGCCGAAGTATTTGTCAGTGCCGTGCTGGCAGTGCAACAGGAGGCCGCATGCGCGTCGCCAGCCTGAACGCCCACCGCACCGTGATGGCGGAATACGACGAGATGCTGACATGGTTCGTTCTCGCGCTGCTGTCTATCGGCCTGGTAATGGTGTATTCGGCCTCGATTGCAACTGCCGAGGAAAGCAAGTTCACCGGCTTCCATCCCACTTATTATTTGATCCGGCACGGCATGTTTATTCTCGTCGGCCTGGTATCCGGGGTAATGGCGTTCCAGGTACCGGTGCAAACCTGGCAAAAGCTGGCGCCGTACCTGTTCCTGCTGGGGGTGGCCCTGCTGGTGCTGGTATTGATTCCAGGCGTGGGCCGTTCGGTGAACGGCAGCCGCCGCTGGCTGTCACTGTTTGTCATCAACCTGCAACCGTCCGAGCTGATGAAGCTGTTCGCGGTGTTGTACGCCGCCGATTACACGGTGCGCAAGGGCATCGTCAAGCACACTTTCGTCAAGGCATTCCTGCCGATGTTCGCGGTAATGGTACTGGTCGGCAGCCTGCTGCTGACGGAACCGGACATGGGCGCGTTCGTGGTGATCTGCGCGATCGCGCTGTGCACGCTGTGGCTGGGAGGCTTCAATCTGAAAGTGTTCGGCGGGCTGGTGTTCGCTTTGCCGCTGGCATTTGCGGCGCTGATTCTTTCATCCCCTTATCGCATGCAGCGCGTTGTCGGTTTCATGGATCCGTGGTCGGATCCCTATGGAAAAGGCTACCAGTTAAGCCATGCTCTCATCGCCTTCGGGCGCGGCGAATGGTTCGGCGTGGGGTTGGGCGGCAGCGTGGAAAAATTATTTTACCTGCCGGAAGCGCATACCGATTTTCTGCTCGCGGTCATCGCCGAAGAACTCGGCTTCGTCGGCGTATGCGCGGTGATCATCCTGTTCGGCGGCTTGCTTATCCGCGCCTTCGCGATCGGCCGCCAGGCTGCATTTCTCGACCGCCAGTTTGCCGCGCTGCTGGCACAGGGTATCGCCGTGTGGCTGGGCGTGCAGGCGATGATCAACAGCGGCGTGAATATGGGTGTGTTGCCCACCAAGGGACTGACTCTGCCTTTCCTCAGTTTTGGCGGCAGCGGGGTGGTGGTGAACTGCATCGCGGCAGCAATCCTGCTCCGTATAGATTGGGAAAGCAGAAGAATGATGCGGGGGTTACCGATATGAAGAAGCGCTCTATTCTGATCATGGCGGGCGGCACCGGCGGGCATATTTTCCCCGCGTTAGCCGTCGCCGATGTGCTGCGCGAGCAGAGCTGGCAGGTGACTTGGTTGGGCGCCCCCAACAGCATGGAATCCGAACTGGTGCCCAAGCACGGTTATGAGATGGCCCTGGTGGAGTTTTCAGGCTTGCGTGGAAAAGGACTTATGCGCAAGCTATTGCTGCCCTTCACTTTGTCCATCGCGTTGATACAGAGCGCGCTGGCCTTCTTGCAATGCCGTCCCAGCGTTGTGCTGGGCATGGGCGGTTACATCACCTTTCCGGGTGGCCTCATGGCAGTTTTATTTCGCTGCCCGCTAGTCATTCATGAACAAAATTCGATTGCCGGATTGAGCAACAAAGTATTGGCGCGCTTCGCCAAACGTGTGTTGAGCGGTTTTCCGAAAGTGCTGCCCGATGCCGAGTGGTGCGGCAATCCGGTGCGTCAGGATATCGCCGCCCTGCCCAACCCGCAGCAGCGCTATCAAGCCCGCAGCGGCAAGTTGAATGTGCTAATAGTGGGCGGCAGCCTCGGTGCGCAGGCTATCAATGCATGCGTGCCGTCGGCCTTGGCGTTGCTACCGGAAGAATCACGACCCGATGTACTGCACCAAACCGGCAACCGGCATCTCGAAACAGTGCAGGCGGCCTATAAGCGGGCTGGAATTGGCGCGGAAATCCGGCCATTTCTTGACGACATGGCATTCTTCTACGGTCAGACGGATGTGGTGATTTGCCGCGCCGGGGCGCTGACTGTTGCCGAGCTGGCGACGGCGGGGTTGGCAAGCATTCTGATTCCTTTCCCTTTCGCGGTGGATGATCACCAGACCGGCAATGCGCACTTTCTGAGTGATCGCGGCGCTGCCATCCTGTTGCCGCAAAAATCCCTGACGCCGCAGCATCTGGCGAATTTATTGCAAGGCATGACCCGCGAACGCGCGCTTGAGATGGCACAGGCAGCGCGTGCGGCAGCGCAACCGGCCGCAGCGCAGCGTGTAGCGGAAGTGTGTGCGGAGGTGGCGGTATGAGCAGTGAGCAGGGTTCCCGCTTGCGGGATGTGAAAGTCCGCGAGTGCCGCCGTTGCCGAAACGTTACACCGTGGAGTTACGTGCCGAAAATGATGAAACAACAACAAAGATGAAACACAAGATCAAACGGATACACTTCGTGGGCATCGGCGGCTCCGGTATGAACGGCATCGCGGAAGTGATGCTTAACCTCGGCTTCCAGGTAAGTGGTTCCGATCTGTCAGAAAGTGCGGCTACCCAGCGTTTGCGGCAGCTCGGCGCGACAGTGCAGGTAGGCCATGCTGAACAGAATCTTTCCAATGCGGATGCAGTAGTGGTATCCACGGCGGTAGGCAAGGATAACCCGGAAGTGCTGGCGGCGCGCGTGCGCAAAATTCCGGTGGTACCGCGCGCGATGATGCTGGCAGAACTGATGCGCTTGCGCCAGGGTATCGCAATAGCCGGCACCCACGGCAAAACAACGACCACCAGTTTGACCGCCAGCGTATTGGCCAAGGGCGGCTTTGATCCCACCTATGTCATCGGGGGGCGGCTCAATAGCAGCGGCACCAACGCCAAGTTGGGCACGGGCGAATTCATCGTGGCGGAAGCGGATGAATCGGATGCCTCCTTCCTTTATTTGACGCCCATTCTGGCGGTGGTCACCAACATTGACGCCGATCATATGGAAACCTACGGCCATGATTTCGAACGGCTCAAGCAGGCATTCGTGGATTTTCTGGAAAGGCTGCCATTCTATGGCCGCGCCATGCTGTGCGTGGACGATGCCAATGTGCGGGAACTGTTGGCGCGCATCAGCAAGCCGGTCACCACTTACGGATTTGCCGAAGATGCACATATTCGTGCGGTCAACATCCGCCACGAAGGGGGCAGGATGCATTTCACCGCGCTGTGCCGCCACAACAGCGTGCCTGTAGATTTGGACATCAGTCTCAATTTGGCGGGTTTGCACAATGTACAAAACGCGCTGGCTGCAATTGCCGTGGGACTTGAAGTCGGCGTGTCGGAAGAAGCCATCGTCGCCGCACTGGCCGAATTTCAGGGCGTGGGAAGACGTTTCCAACGGTATGGAGAAATTCCGTTGCAAAGCGGTGGCAGTTTTACTTTAATCGACGACTACGGCCACCACCCGGCGGAAATGGTGGCAACACTTTCCGCAGTGCGCGGCGCATTTCCGGGGCGGCGATTGGTGCTGGCATTCCAGCCGCACCGTTACACGCGCACGCGCGACCTGTTCGAGGACTTCGTAAAAGTACTGGGCACCGTGGACGCACTATTGCTTGCGGAAGTGTATGCGGCAGGCGAAGCCCCTATCGTGGCGGCGGATGGGCGGGCGTTGATGCATGCCTTGCGTGTGGCGGGACAGAACGAGGCTGTGTTCGTTGAGCCGATACAGAACATGCCGCAGGCGATCCTGAAAATAGCCCGGCCGGACGATGTGGTGGTAACCATGGGTGCGGGCTCGATTGGCGGTGTGCCCGGACAGGTGTTGAAACTGTCACAGGGTGATGCATGAAAACGGCAGAGGACAGAGGACAGAAGACCGAAGACAGCGGATTTGTTACCGCTGCGCGGCAGCCTTTAAATGAAAGCGCGGCAAAGCCGCTCAACGCTCTGTCCTCTGTCCTCTGTCCTCTGTCTTCTGGCCTTCGCGGAACGTTGCGTCACGATGTAGATATGCGGCGTCATGTTAGCTGGCGCGCAGGCGGGCGCGTGGAACGCATGTATCAGCCTGCCGATCTTGATGATTTGGTTTCATTCTTGCAAGCACTGCCAGCCGATGAGCCGCTGCTTGCTGTAGGGCTGGGCAGCAATTTGCTGGTAAGGGATGGCGGACTGCGCGGTACGGTGCTGTTGTTGCATGGTGCGCTGGGCGAACTGCGCATCGAAGCAAATGGTTCGGTCTCCCCGCAAGGGGGAGGCCGTGGTTGTGAAGCCACTGAAGTGGCAACAACCACGCTCTATGCACAAGCCGGCGTACCCGGAGCCAAACTGGCGCGCTTTGCGGCATTGCATGATTTGAGCGGCGCGGAATTTTTTGCCGGAATTCCCGGTACGGTGGGCGGCATGCTGGCGATGAACGCCGGTTGTTATGGCAGCGAGACTTGGGATATGACAACTCGTGTGCAAGTGCTGGATCGGCATGGCGTACTGCATGAACGCACAGCGGCGGATTATGCGATTGGTTACCGCCGCGTAGCTTTGCATAAGGGACAAGAAGAATTTTTCGTCGGAGCCTGGTTCAGGTTTTCAGCAGGCAACGGAAACGCATCGCGCGAAGCAATCAAGACGCTGTTAAACAAGCGAATCGCCAGTCAGCCGCTGAATCTGCCGAATGCCGGTTCCGTGTTCCGCAACCCCCCGGACGATTATGCGGCGCGGCTGATCGAATCATGCGGATTGAAAGGCAGACAGGTCGGCGGGGCGCAGGTGTCGCCGAAGCACGCTAATTTCATCGTTAACGTGGGTAATGCTACAGCGGCGGATATTGAGAATTTGATTAACGAGGTGCAAGCGGCGGTTGAAAAAAGAACCGGCATCAGGTTGCATCCGGAAGTACGCATTGTTGGTGAGGCGGTATGAAAATAAAAGGTTTTGAAAAAGTTGCGGTGTTGTTCGGCGGGCGTTCCGCCGAGCGCGAGGTATCGCTCAAGAGTGGCGCGGCAGTGCTGGCCGCGTTGCAGCGCAGCGGCATCGACGCGCACGGCTTCGATCCTGCCGCACAGGATTTGCACGCCCTGCTGGATGAAGGCTACCAGCGTGCGTTCATCGCGCTGCACGGGCGTTACGGTGAGGATGGCACGGTGCAAGGCGCGCTCGAACTGATGGGCATACCCTACACCGGCAGCGGCGTGCTGGCTTCGGCGCTGGCAATGGATAAGTGGCGCACCAAACTGGTGTGGCAGGCGGCCGGATTACCGATGCCGGCTTATGAATTGCTCAACGCCGATAGCGATTTCGATGCGGTCGCGGCGCGTCTGGGTTTGCCGCTGTTCGTCAAACCGGCCAACGAAGGTTCGAGCGTGGGCATCAGCAAGGTGAAACAGGCAGACGGATTGCGCGCCGCATACGAGGAAGCGGCCAGGCACGACACGCTGGTGATCGCGGAAGCGTTCATCGGCGGCGGTGAGTACACCGCAGCCATACTCGGAGGGCAGGCATTGCCGGTGATCAAGATCGAACCTGCCAATGAGTTTTATGACTACGAGGCAAAATATCTGCGAGACGACACACGATACTTGTGCCCGTGCGGACTCGCGCCGGAACAGGAAGCCGAAATGCAGCATCTGGCGCAACAGGCATTTGCCCTGATCGGAGGCCGTGGCTGGGGGCGTGTTGATTTCCTGAGGGACGAGGCCGGCAAACCCTATCTGCTGGAAATCAATACTTCACCGGGGATGACTGACCATAGTCTGGTGCCGATGGCGGCCCGCCAGTCCGGAATGAGTTTCGAGCAACTGGTGTTGCGCGTATTGGAGCTGGCCCATGTGGGATAAGCCGCAAGCGCTGCGCCAACTGGCCAACACGCTACTCGGGGTCAGTCTGTTGCTGGTGTTGTTCGGCGCAGTTCATTACACGGTACACCTGCCGGTGTTTTCGCTGAATGCGGTACAGCTTGGTTCCTCACCGCAACGGGTGGATATCGAACAAATCGAGGAAATAGTGCACAACGAATTGACCGGAAATTTTTTTACCGTTGACCTGGAAGGTACGCGGAAATCTTTCGAGAAACTGCCCTGGGTGCGCAGGGTTAGTGTGCGGCGCCTTTTCCCGTGGCGACTGGAAGTCGAGATGGAAGAGCAGGTGGCACTGGCCAGTTGGAATGGCACCGAACTGGTGAACACGCATGGCGAAGTTTTCACGGCGGAGTGCGACTGGGTGACGCCGGAGACATCGGGTACCCATCGGCCTCCCCCTTGCGGGGAGAGCGGGCAGTTGTTGCCCAGATTTATCGGCCAGCCGGACACCGCCGCAGAAGTAACCCGAATGTACAAGGTGTTCGGTGACCAGCTTGCCCCGCTCAAACAGGCGGTCGTGCAAATCAGCCTGTCTCCGCGCCATGCCTGGCAGTTGCGCCTGGACAGCGGCATGGTGCTGGAACTGGGGCGCGAACAGGCGCAAGAACGGTTGGCGCGTTTCGTGTCAGTGTATCCATACAGCTTGGCTTCAATGTCACGGACGGTGCAGTACGTGGATTTGCGTTACAGCAATGGTTTTGCGGCTTACCTGCCGGGCGGTATGTCGAGCGGCCAAGCCAGGCAGGGCTAGAACAGAAAGAGGTATTGGAGATGGTAATGAGCAAAAACAGGGAAACAAAAAATCTGATCGTCGGTCTGGATATCGGTACTTCCAAGATCGTCGTGATCGTCGGCGAAATCAAGCCGGAAGGAACGCTGGAAGTGATAGGCGTTGGAATGCACGAATCCTCCGGCATGAAAAAAGGCATGGTGGTTAACATCGACGCGACAGTAGGGGCGATTCAGCGCGCGCTGGGCGACGCCGAACTGATGGCTGACTGCAAGATACGCGAAGTGCATACCGGCATCGCGGGCAGCCACATCAGGAGTTCGCAAGGCAAAGGCATGGTCAGGATCAAGGAAAAAGAAGTGATGCAGGCCGACATTGACCGCGTGATAGAAACCGCCAGTTCGATCAGCCTGCCCGGCGACCAGCAAATCCTGCATATTCTGGAACAGGAGTTCAGCATCGACGGGCAGGAAGGCATCAAGAAACCGCTCGGCATGAGCGGCATGAAGATGGAGGTTGAAGTACACATCGTTACCGGCGCGGTGGCGGCGGCGCAGAACATCATGAAGTGCGTACATCGTTGCGGGCTGGAAGTGAGCGAGATGATTTTGCAGCCTTTGGCATCAAGCAAGTCTGTTCTGGCCGACGACGAGAAGGATTTGGGGGTGTGTCTGGTGGATATCGGAGGCGGCACTACCGATGTGGCGGTTTTTACCGGTGGGGCAATCCGCCACACCGCCGTGATTCCCATCGCCGGCGACCAGATCACCAACGACATCGCGATGGCTTTGCGCACCCCGACCAAGGACGCCGAAGACATCAAGATCAAATACGGTTGCGCCCTGCGCCAACTGGCCGACGATTCCGCCATAGAAGTTCCCGGGGTGGGCGAACGCGGAGCGCGCATGTTATCGCGCCAGACCCTGGCGGAAGTAATCGAACCGCGCGTGGAAGAACTGTATTCGTTGGTGCAAACCGAATTGCGCCGCAGCGGCTTTGAAGATTTGCTGTCCTCCGGCATCGTGATAACCGGCGGCAGCAGTGCCATGCACGGCATGGTGGAACTGGGCGAGGAGATTTTTCACATGCCGGTGCGTTTGGGAACGCCACGCTATGTCGGCGGCTTGTCGGACGTGGTGAAAACGCCGCGTTTTTCCACCGGTGTCGGTTTGCTGCTGTACGGGCTGGAGCAGCACAAACACCATGAGGCGACGCGCGTGCATTCCGGTTCGTTCAAGGACGTGCTGGAGAGAATGAAAGCGTGGTTCCAGAATAATTTCTGAGGAAAATATTTTTTGCAAGAGAATTTTTAGCGGTAAAACTTTGTGCGGTACTGGTAACTTTTTGGGTGTTTTGGTATTGTAATCAACTGGGAGAAAAGCGATGTTCGAACTTATGGATCCACAACTTCAGGATGCGGTAATTAAAGTAATAGGCGTGGGAGGCTGCGGCGGCAATGCGGTTGACCACATGATCGAGCAAGGCGTTCAGGGTGTGGAATTCATCGCCATCAACACTGACGCACAGGCGCTCAAGCGCAACCGGGCGCGCACCCAGCTTCAGATCGGCGCCAGCATCACCAAAGGCTTGGGTGCCGGGGCGATTCCGGATGTCGGACGTGCCGCGGCCGAGGAAGATCGTGCGCGCATTACCGAACTGATCAGTGGCGCCAACATGGTATTCATTACCGCAGGCATGGGTGGCGGCACCGGCACCGGCGCCGCGCCGGTGGTGGCCCAGATAGCCAAGGAAATGGGTATCCTTACCGTGGCCGTGGTGACCAAGCCGTTTGCCCACGAAGGCAAACGCATGCGCCTGGCACTGACCGGCATCGAGGAGCTGACCGAACATGTCGATTCGCTGATCATTGTACCAAACGAAAAACTGATGACCGTACTGGGCGAAGACACCACCTTGCTGGATGCCTTCCGCTCTTCCAACAGTGTGTTGCAGGGCGCAGTGGCGGGCATTTCAGAAGTAATAAATGTGCCCGGACTGGTTAACGTGGACTTTGCCGACGTGCGCACGCTGATGTCTGAAAACGGCATGGCGATGATGGGTTCGGCTTCCGCTTCCGGGCCCGACCGGGCCAAGAAAGCCGCAGAAAGCGCCATGTCCAGCCCCTTGCTGGAAGACGTGAACCTGGCGGGTGCGCGCGGCGTGCTGGTGAACATCAGTTCCAATTGCAGCCTGACCCTGAAGGAATACCAGCAAGTAACCCACAGCGTGCAGTTCGCTATTGAAGATGCCACCGTGATTGTGGGCTCGGTATTCGATGAGGGCATGGGGGACGAGCTGCGTGTGACCATTGTAGCGACCGGCCTGGGTTCGCCGGAGCGCAATAAGTCCAAGCCGCCGGTGCTGGTTTACGAGGAGCAGAAACGCACCGGCACCCATGATGAACCCATTTCCACAGTCAATTTCAAAGAGATTGAGACGCCCACTGTCTTCCGTTCCGGACGTCACCGCGAGGCGGCAGTCAAGGCGCTGGAAAGCTCGGGTATGGATATGCTGGATATTCCATCGTTCCTGCGCAAACAAGCGGATTAACCCGCTTGCAAGGCCGGCGTTCCTGAACTCCGGCGACGGTCAGATTGAACTGTTGTTTAAGCCATCCAGGGTGGGCACGGTTTCGTGCCCACGCGGAATCCGGTTCGTACTTTTGGTGCCCTTGACATGATGCCACGCTTGCAGGTGCTATTGCTGTTGTCATGTTTCGCCCCGCTTGCAGGAGCACAACCCCTGCCCCATCCGGATCACATCGTGATCGTGTTAGAAGAAAATAAATCATTCACCCAAATCATCGGCAATCCGGCTGCGCCGTACATCAATGAGTTATCCAAACGCGGTGCCTTGTTCACACAATCCTATGGTGTCACACATCCCAGCCAGCCGAATTATCTCGCCCTGTTTTCCGGATCCACGCACGGTATCGGCAACGATGCCTGCCCGCTGGTATTAGGCGGAGACAATCTTGCAGGCCGGCTATCAGCAAAGGGCTTGAGTTTTGCAAGCTACGCGGAATCGATGCCGCAAACCGGTTTCGAGGGTTGCGCTTATGGTGCATACATGCGCAAGCACAACCCCGCAGCGAACTGGAAAGAACTGTCTAGCCTCAACCAAACGTTCAATGCATTCCCGCTGGACTACTCCCGGTTGCCGGCGGTGGCCCTGGTTATTCCCGATCAGAGCAACGACATGCACGACGGCAGCATCGGACAAGGCGATGCATGGCTGGCGAAAAATCTGGAACCGTATGCGCAATGGGCGATGCGGCACAACAGTTTATTGATTGTCACGTGGGATGAGGATGATGGTTCGGCAAACAACCGCATCGCCACGATGTTCATCGGGCCTATGGTCAAAATAGCCATGAGCGCGCAGCACATCAACCACTACAACATTCTGCGCACCATCGAGGAAATGAATGGCCTGGTTTACCTTGGGGACAGTGCCGGGACCAAATCTGTTACCGGGGTGTGGCGGCAGGTTGGGCAAAAATAAGGTAGCGCGGTCAAGTGCTGTGCGAACCGCTGCCGTGTACATCCTGTCCCAGCATTTCCGGTGTAATCAGCGTAATTCCTTTCTCCGTTACAAAAAATCGTTCCCTGTCTTGTTCGGGATTGATTCCAACGGTCATGCCTTCGGGAATGACGCAGTTCTTGTCCACCACCACGCGTTTCAATGTAACACCGCGTGAAACAGTCACATTGGGCAGAAGCACAGAATCTTCAACATTGCAGTAACTGTGGACATGCACGCTGGAAAAAAGGAGTGAGCGGCTCACATAAGAACCGCTTATGACACAACCGCCGGACACCAGCGAAGCTACTGCCATGCCGCGGCGATTATCAAAATTGAACACAAATTTCGCCGGCGGCAATTGCTCCTGATAAGTCCATATCGGCCATTCCTGATCGTACATATTGAGATCGGGCGTAACCTTGGTGAGCTCCATGTTAGCCTCCCAATAAGCATCTATTGTTCCCACATCACGCCAGTACGGCAATTCATTTTTGGATGTAACGCAACTATCTTCAAAACTCTGGGCAATCACGCGGTATTTCCCCGATACCAGATGCGGAATGATATCCTTGCCGAAATCGTGGCTGGAATTCGGATCTGCAGCATCGCGTTCCAGTTGTGCGCACAAGAACTTTGTATTGAAGATGTAAATGCCCATGCTGGCCAGAGCGCGGTCAGGATTATCCGGCATAGGCGCGGGATGTTCCGGTTTTTCGTTAAAATCCACTACCTTCGATTCCGCATCCACACTCATTACACCGAACCCCCTGGCATCGCTGAGAGGCACGTTGATGCAGGCAACGGTCATGTCGGCCTTTTTCTCGACATGGCAAGCCAGCAGCTTGCCGTAATCCATTTTGTAGACATGGTCGCCTGCCAGTATCAGCACATAATCGGGATGGGTAGTACGCAAAATGTCGAGATTTTGGTATACCGCGTCCGCAGTGCCCTGATACCAGCTTTCCTCAACCCACTGCTGCGCAGGCAGTACGTCGATGAATTCGCCAAAATTTCCATTCAGAAAGCTCCAGCCGCGCTGAATATGTTGTATCAAACTGTGCGACTTGTACTGTGTGGCGACGCCGATGCGGCGGATGCCGGAATTGACACAATTTGATAAAACGAAATCAATGATGCGGAACTTCCCGCCGAAGGGAACGGCAGGCTTGGCCCGCCAGTCAGTCAGATTATATAAACGGCTACCACGCCCGCCCGCCAAAATCATGGCGTAGGTATTTTTGGTTATCGAGCTTACAAAACGTGTCGGCACTTCCTTTTGGCCCTTCTGCATCGTAGATTCCCTGTATCGTAGTTATCGTTCCGGTAACAAATGCAGTAACTGCCCGGTCTGCTTTGTAACTGTCCATTATATTATATTGTTTAGTCTGATATTTTTGATTATTGAACTTCCCACAACACATGGCGCGGTTACAATAATCTCCCGCTTATGGGCGCTTCTAAAAATTCAAAATTCTAAACAAGACAAGGCGCGAACAAAAAATTGCGACGCAGCATATAGTTGATATGTAAGGAACAATTTTTTGAGAGCAACGCAGTATTGTAACGAAGTTTGGATTTTTAGAAGCGCCCTTATGTTCGGAATCAATTTGGCAGACGGCTTTCCCTGCCTCTAACCAAATTCTTTTACAATGAATTGCTGCCGGCGGCTGATCGGCAGCATCTCGCTCAGCCCTTTGAGCCTGACTGTCCAGTGCGTTTCCCCATCTTCTTCCCCGGTGACTTTTTCAAAGCCCGCGATCTCGTCCTTCGCTACCAGGCAGTTGCGGTGGATGCGAATGAAGCGTGTAGCGAATTCCTTTTCTAGCGCAGTGAGCGGTTCTTCGATGAGATATTCATGCTGGACGGTGCGCACGGTGACGTATTTCAATTCGGCACGGAGATAGAGCACTTCCTGAATCGGGATGAGGTGCACCTTGCCGCGCTCGTGTATGGAGAGGTTCTTGCGTGGCTCGGGGGTGAGTTCCCGCAATTCTTCGGTGCGCAGCGGCACAGCGGTGCGTGCGTGGGAGAGCGCATCAAACAGGCGTCCCAGCCGGATCGGCTTGAGCAGGTAATCTATGGCGTGCAGTTCGAACGCCTTGATGGCATATGAGTCGTAGGCAGTGGTAAAGATGACGACAGGCGGCTTGGGCAGCTTGTTGAGATGTTTCGCCAGTTCGATGCCGTCCATCTGGGGCATGCGAATATCCACCAGCACCACGTCGGCGCTGATTTCGGATAATTTGGCTAACGCCTCACGCCCGTTGCCGGCCTCGCCGACGACTTCCAGCGGCAGTTGATCGGAGCAATCACCGAGCAGTTCCTTGATGCGGTTGCGTGCCGGCGGCTCGTCGTCCACCACAAATACCGTGAGGGGAAGTTCAACAATGGTCATGAATTTTCCTCTTTTAAGTAAGGCAGCATAATATGCACGCGGTAAAAATCCTTGCCCGATTCAACTGTATAGCGCGCTTCGATATCGAACTGTAAAGCCAGCCGTTCCCGTATGTTGGTCAGTGCCATTTTGTTGCCGGCATGGTGGTCACCTTGTTCCTGGCACGGGTTGTACATTTCAAGATGCATTTCATTGCCGCTGCGATACAACCTGATGTCAATAATGCCGCCCTCGGTCAGCGGTTCAATACCGTGATATACGGCGTTCTCCAGAAGCGGCTGCAACATCAGCGGCGGCAGCAAAGCATCCCCCGGCATGTCTTCCATGTGCCACGTCACCTTGAGGCGTTCACCCAAACGCAATTGTTCCAGTGCGAGGTATTGTTGCGCAAGTGACACTTCCTGTCTGGCGGGAACCATATTACCGCTATACGCCATCGCCATGCGAAAGAGATCGGACATATCTTCCAGCGCGGTTTCGGCACGCCGGGGGTCGGCGCGTATAATGCCGAGCACCGCGTTGATGCTGTTGAACAGGAAGTGCGGGCGGATACGTGCATGCAAGGCTTGCATGCGCGACTCCTGCACAGCGGGTGACAGCGCACTTACACGCAGACGGAAATAGGCCAGCAGCAATGCGGCGATGGAACTGCCCAGGAGGGCGTTGCGGACTGCATGGAAGAAGCCATACTCGCCGGACGGGGAATACAACTCTCCGCCAATCCGGTAAATTGCCAGGGTAACCAGGCCAGCCAGCACTAGTACAGCGGCGACGCCCTGCCGGTAGTTCAGCCGCTTCAGCAATGGGTCCAGTACGAACAGCAACAGCAGGTTCGATAACAATACCGGCTGTAGCAGGGCGGAAATGTCTATCATGCGTTGCGCAAGATCTATCCATGACACGGCCTCCGCCAATCCCACCAGGAGCGCCATGCCGTTCACCAGCAACACGGTGCGCAAGGTAACGCCCATGTTGCGGAAATTCGGCAACGTATCGGGCTGGAGGTTTTGATTTATACTTTGCACTTTCGGCATGGCAAATATCCTGTTTATGCCGCTTATTCTGGACAAGAGACGATAATGATGCAAGACAAACAAGCATGGTCCGGCCGTTTTAACGAGCCGGTGGCTGAACTGGTGAAGCGCTACACCGCTTCGGTGGAGTTCGACAACCGGCTTGCGCTGTTCGATATTCAAGGCTCGCGGGCCCACGCGCAGATGCTGGCATCTTGCAATATCATCAGCACGCAGGATTTGAAAGACATCAACCGCGGGCTGGGGCAGATCGAGAACGAGATCATCTGCGGAGATTTCGAGTGGTCGCTCGACCTGGAGGATGTGCACCTCAATATCGAAAGGCGGCTCACCGCATTGGTAGGCGATGCGGGTAAGCGCTTGCACACCGGGCGTTCCCGCAACGACCAGGTGGCGACCGATGTGCGCCTGTATTTGCGCCACGCCATAGACGAGCTGCGCGGGCTTATCCATGCGCTTCAAACCGCTATCGTTGATCTGGCCGCGCATCATACCCACACCATCATGCCGGGTTTTACCCATCTGCAGGTGGCGCAGCCGGTAAGCTTCGCGCATCACCTGATGGCCTATTTCGAGATGCTCAAGCGCGATGCTGAGCGTCTGGTTGACTGTCGGAAACGCGTCAACCGGCTGCCGCTGGGCGCTGCCGCACTGGCGGGTACCAGCTACCCGATCAAGCGCGAGTACGTCGCCGATTTGCTGGAATTTGACGGCGTGTGCCAGAACTCGCTGGATGCTGTATCCGACCGCGATTTCGCCATCGAATTCACCGCCGCCGCCGCGCTGATCATGACGCATTTATCGCGCCTGTCGGAAGAGCTGATTTTGTGGATGAGCCCGCGCTTCGGCTTCATCGACATCGCAGACCGCTTCTGTACCGGATCATCCATTATGCCGCAGAAAAAAAATCCCGACGTGCCGGAGCTGGTGCGAGGCAAAACCGGACGCGTCAACGGGCATCTGGTCGCATTGCTTACGCTGATGAAAGGCCAGCCGCTGGCTTACAACAAGGATAATCAGGAAGACAAGGAGCCGCTGTTCGACACCGTGGATACGCTGACCCAGACTCTGCTCATTTACGCCGACATGATGGGCGGCATCACAGTCAATCAGGATGCCATGCGCAATGCTGCCTTGCAGGGTTATGCCACGGCCACCGATCTGGCCGATTATCTGGTGAAGAAGGGCTTGCCGTTCCGCGACGCGCATGAAGCGGTGGCGCTGTCCGTCCGTTACGCCGTGCAGCGCGGTTGCGATTTGAGCGGCCTCAGGCTGGATGAGTTGCAGCAATTTTCCAGCCTGATCGAAAATGACATCTATGGTGTGCTGACGCTGGAAGGTTCGCTGGCGGCACGCAACCACACCGGAGGTACAGCGCCGCAACAAGTAGAAGCAGCCATTGCACACGCCAGAAAATATCTGGCCGGATAAATTCATTCAACCTATCCATTAGGCCGAAAAGCCGTCATACCGGGCTAATGGATTATCTGGGTTCAATAGGCAAAAAAGATGGGCGATCATTGGATCGCCCAAAAGGAGGAGAGTATGAAAGTTCGGGTGAGACCACCCGGAGCCTAAACACTCGGTTCTAACTATACTTCTCTATTGCCCGGATTCATATAGGCCGAACGGCCTAGATAATTTCCCGTTTTGCCTATATCTTTTTCTCCGCCAGCACTTGCAATTCGCCGCTTTGATACATTTCCGTCATGATGTCCGAGCCGCCGACAAATTCGCCATTGATGTAAAGCTGCGGAATGGTCGGCCAGTTGGCAAAGTCCTTGATACCCTGGCGGATGTCAGGATTAGCCAGCACATCCACGCTGAAAAATTGCTTTATTCCCACCGCATTGAGGATACGCACTGCGTTGGCGGAAAATCCGCACTGCGGGAATTGCGGTGTGCCTTTCATGTACAGCACCACGGGATTACCCGTTACTTGTTGTCTGATGATTTCTTGCACGTCCATGGGTTACCTTTGCTTTTCCGAGTGATTGAGTCGGGTATTTTAGCGGTGTGCGGCCTGTCAGGTCAAGACACAGCCACCGCTTACCCGTTCTATCCCCGCCAGATCACAAGCTGAAAATATTGCATTGAAGCCGGCCAACTGCAACAATTCGCGAACTTTGGCAGCTTGGTCATAGCCGTGTTCAAACAGCAACCAGCCGCCAGGCTTGAGATGCACAGGTGCTTCGGACACGATTCGGCGAATATCATCCAGGCCGTCTTCGCCGGAAGACAGTGCGGATAACGGTTCGAAGCGCAAGTCGCCATGCCGCAAATGCGCATCACCCACCGCGACATAGGGAGGGTTGGAAACGATAAGATCAAAAAGTTGTGTGTCGAGTGCGGCGTACCAATTGCTTTGCATAAAAGAGATATTACTTATTCCCAGACGCTGAGCATTTTCATATGCCACCGCCAGTGCATCAGGCGAAACATCCACTGCCACGAATTCAACACCCGGCCGGGCGTGGGCGAGGGAAAGGGCGATGGCTCCGCTGCCGGTACCCAGATCGAGCACGCGGAATTCACTCCCGCTCCCGGTCTGTCGCCCCCCTTCTCCCATTGGCGGGGAGAGCATAGCGGTGGGGGGGCAGCCGCTTGGGGGAGAAGGAATGCGCCGCAAAGCTAACTCGACCAGCAATTCGGTTTCGGGGCGGGGGATGAGCGTGGCGGGCGTAACCTTGAACATCAGCCCGAAGAATTCGCGCTCGCCGAGTATGTAGGCTACCGGTTCACCCTCAAGCCGTCGATGCAACAATAATTTGAAAGTGGCCTCGTGTTTTGCTGCAACCGGATCATGTTCATGTGCAATCAACCAAGCACGTGCAACATCACCCAGACCATGCTTCAGCAATACCTGTGCCTCAATACGCGCTTCGGTTGGAGCAAGCCCCAGTGCATCTGCCAGTACACTTTGCGCTTGCGCCATCAATTGACCGACTGTCACTGTTTTTTGCGCGCGAGTTCCGTTAGCCAAGTGAGTGCGTCCATTTTTTCCCACAAGGGAAGGAATTCTTCCCGGTAAAGCCATGCTTCTTCGTTGCTGCCAATCACATAACCGTCCCGTCCATCTTTGCGCGGTTTGCGGGGTGATGCCGCCAGCAGGGTTTTCCCAACTTTGGGGAATTCTCTCAGGGCAAACAAGGCAACTTCGCGCGCTTCATTTTCCTTGCCTGCAACATGCAGAGCCAAAGCTTGAGTGTATCGCATATCGGCAAGATCATCCGGATAGCGCGCGGCGATGGCAACCGCTTCTTCAGCTTTCCCACGCTCTACCAGCCCGCCCACAACACCGGCACGAAAACCGTGATTATCATGCGGGTTAAGTTGTTCTACAAAACGGTGCATCAACGCGAAAGCCGCCTCTTTCTCTTTCGGATCGGACGATTCCTCACCATCTACCACCTTCCGCGCCAGCAAACGCAATGCAGGGCGATTCTCATGCCAAGCCCATTCGCATTTTAATTTTGTCGCTTCATGCTTTTCCAGAACCAGCTCAAACAACTTTCGGGTTCGTTCCAGCAGCGGTGGAACCAACTCTTCCCGTACCCAGGTCATTCCATGCCCGTCCAGTGCAATGACCAGATCATCCAGCACTTCAAAACTATTCCACAACAGCGGTTGCTCGCGCAGAAGCGCAAGCCATTCACCGGGGTTATCCCATGCCGCTTCATTCCAGGTGCTCATCATGACCAAACTGGGAGAACAGGAAGAAAACACTTCATTCCAATCTTTCAGTGCGTTGCCCAGCTCTGTGTCGGGGATAAAGGGGCCGGTACTTCCATCCATCGGCTTCAGACGGTAATGACATGCGACAGGAGGAGCTTCGGCCAATAGCGCTTCCATCTCGGCGATGGAATCATCATGCTTGCGGGTAATCTTCATCATCGCGGCTTGCGGATTCAGCACCACTTCTCGTAGCCAGGAAATCTGGTCATGCAAAGCGGGATCGTTGAGTTTTGCCAGACGTATCGCCCAGTATTTGGCCCGCTCCTGCGCCAGAGTCGCGTTGCCCGCTGAAATCAGCAGATGTACTTCCAGCAAGCCAAGATTGAGGTTATCCGGATCGGCGCGCTGCGCCTCAACCAATGCCCGGCGCGAGGCATCGTCGTTTCCGGCTTCCGCTTCCATAAGAGCAATACGTTGCCAGCCGATACCCCGCGCCACATTCTCGCCTCGCGCAATGGCGGTTTGCGCCAGAGATTTGCGCTTGCGCGGTTTATCCAGAACGACATAGGTTTCCAGCAGCGTGTCCAGCAATTCGGCATCGGCGTTTTTGATTGCGCCCTCGCCTTTGAACCACGGTTCCAGCAACGCTGCGACATCTTCGTGACGATCTTCGCCCTGCCACATAAACACCAGATGTTGTAACGTATCCCTGTTAATCGAACTGCCTGCCAGACTCCGCCAATGCTTGCGCGGCATGATACTCAGGAGTCCGTCCAGCATCATGGCCGGTGCAACGGGAAATTCCGGAAGCCGCGCGCAACACTGTTTGTATTTGCGCAGCGAGCCGCAAAAGCATGGATCGTTGCGTCCCGGTTCCGGCAGCTTCATCAAACGAAAACCGTGTGCGGGTTGCGGCAGGTTGTTCCACATCGCTCTTCCCATGACACGGAAAAATGCGGTTTTCGGGCCAACCGCAGGGTCAAGCTGTTCCGCCATTGCCGAAGCCAGCATCTCGCCATGTTTTGCAATAAGGCCGATTGCCTCTTCCGCTAAGGCACCGCGCCACACTTGGCCGGCAAACAGAGTAATGAGCAGATGAAATTCATCCATGCCTTCCTGCATTTCTTCGTCAAACTCGTCCAAGTCGTCTATTCCCATATTGAATGCTCCTTGCTGTAGCAGCGTTGGCGCATTCTAATTTCGATTTGGTTAGAGTAAAAGGAATACTGACAAATCCTGGTTTCTCAGGGCTTCTGCCTCAACCAAGTTGTTCGGTAGTGCGGAATCTACTCCAGGGATTCCAGAAATCCCAACAGTGCTGTTCTCTGTTGGGGTTTGAGACGGGAGTAAGTGCTTAACAGACGGCGCTCTTCCGGCAGTATCCAGTCATCGGTGGAGGGTTCTCGTAAGCTGAATGTGGTGGAAGGATGCATCTCGCCGCGTCCGGTCGAAAGCCATTCAAAGCTCACTCCCAGCATGATTGCCAGTCGCGCCATGTTTTTCATATGGGGCGCTTTGCGTCCCGACTCCCAGTCTGCCACCGAAGGTTGGGTGACAAACATACGCTGCGCCAAATCTGCCTGGCTCCACCCCAGTGTTTTGCGCGCTTCTTTAATGCGTTCTTCCATAATGATGGAATTGTATTGCTTTCGGCTATATAGCCGTAATACGGTTAAGGCTATTTATTTAATAATCGGCAAAAGACATAATACCCATGTTGCGTTGCCGACTTAAAGCTAAGGCGCTCAACACTAAACCACCCCAGTCAGTTGTACGTCGTAGCCAAATCAGCAGTTCAGGGAGAAAAATAAAATGCGTTTTAACAATACGAAAATTATTTATAGTGCGCTGTTTCTGGTTTCAATTTTACTGTCCGCATGCGGCGGTGGGGGTGGAAGCAGCAGCGGAAGCAGCACGCCGCCTGCCAGCATCCTGAGCGGAGTTGCGGCGGTAGGCACACCGATTGTCAACGGCAACATCAACGTCGTTTGTGCGGCAGGCGGTGCTCTCCCCAATGCCACTACCACGAACAGCACCACGGGCACCTACTCAGTCACTCTCTCCGGACAAACCCTGCCCTGTGCGGTGCAGGTAAGCGGCGTCACGATTAACGGCATAACCAACACCATGCCCTACCACTCCATTGCTATCTCCACAGGCACCGTGAATATCACCCCGCTCAGCGATCTACTGGTGGCTAATTTGACAGGCACGGCAACCCCGGGCACATAGTTCGCCGGGTTGAGCACCAAACCTGCTCCGCTCGCTGCTATCACCCAAACTCAAGTGAACACAGCGCTCATCAACCTGAGTGCCGCACTGTCCGCACTGACCCCGCTTAGCACCAATAATCCGATCACAACGGCTTTCACGCCTAGCCCCGGGAACGTGAGCGACAACATGTTGACTGCCCTGAAAACGGCCTTAACCAACACCACTACAGGCGTCACATACGTGTCTTTACTGAGCAATGCCTCCGTACCAGCATTTACCGCACCTGTTATAGGGTTTGGCACAGACCTGACGACCGCATACAACGAGGCTTCCAGATATTCCGCTGTAATGGGCGGTTGCGTCTATGACAACAGCACTGGCTTAATGTGGGAAGTTAAAACCACCGATGGCGGCTTGCGCGACTGGAACCAGACCTACACCAATTACGACAATACAGGATCTCTGCAATTATTTGATGGGACGAGCTACTTCCCTCCTACCCAAGCTCAAATTGATGTCTCATCTAACAGCATCGGATTTAAGAACAACGTTAACGCTACTAACCTGTGCGGGCATAATGACTGGCGACTGCCCACTCAGAGTGAACTGTCTAGCATTGTCCTAGGATTGTATCCCGGCCCCACCATAGACTTAACTTGGTTTCCCAATACGCAAGCTAACTATTATTGGTCATCATCGCCCGACGTTACCAACTCTCTCAACGCCGGAGTCGTCTTTTTCCTCTATGGCAGCGCCGTCAACGGAAGCCGTTATGGCGGCAACTTCGTCCGGCTGGTGCGTACCGGTTTGTGATAGTCTGGTGGGCAAGGCATCATCTGCCCACGCGGACATGCCAGGTAAATTCGCGTAGCTCAACCTTGCCCCCTCTCCCGCCGGGGGAGGGATGGGGAAACGGGAAAAGCCAGTTTCGTTATCAAGGGCGACACATTTGCCGCCCGGCTCAGGATTAAGTAAAAGAAACCAGTTGGCATAGGTCTGCGCACAGCAACTTGCATCCCTGATTTTAAACAGGAGCAAAAATTCCCCGTTATTTTCCCCGTCACTTGAAGGCCGGATCGGGATAATAGCCATACCTTCCCGTCATTCTTGTATGGTTTCTTCCTACAAGATAATTAGCCATCCTCTTATTTATTCCCGGCGTGTCCCGCAGCAAAATGCAATCGTCGAATCAGACATCAATTGTCAGCAAGGAGATAGCGATGAACGCAAAACAACTGCATGAAGAAATCAAGGCAACCAACCTTTCTTATATGGGACTGGTGCAAAAGATGATCCGCGCTGATAAGGCCGCTGCAAGCTCCAGTCTTGGTGTGAGCGAAGAAATGGCCAACCTGGTTTCCGGCCTGTCGCCCGCCCAGCTCCTCAAGATGTCGGGAACAAATCTATTGTTGTGCAGCTTCCGTTTTGATGAAAGTCTGCTGCTCAACATGATTACCGACCACAAGAAAACTCAAGTGATGTCGCCTAAATATTCGGCAAACAAGAAGGCCGAAGCGTTGGCGGCCTGACGGATATTGCGTCCGTGTTAATCGTTTAATTGTTCAGGGAGACAGACCATGCGCAACAAAAGTGTAGTAACCGAAGCCCGTGAAATCCAGATTGCGGTAGAACTGATTAACCTGGGTGCGCGCCTCCAGGTCTTGCAGGAAGAAACAGCCGTGAGCCGCGAACGCCTGCTCAAACTGTACAAGGAAGTGAAGGGTGAATCACCTGCCAAAGGTATGCTGCCCTACTCCACAGACTGGTTTATGAGCTGGTTACCGAATATCCACTCCTCATTGTTCATGGATATTTATCATTTTCTGACCTCGAACACCAATGTATCCGGTGTGGAAGCACTGATCAAAAGCTACCGCCTGTACCTCGAACAGGTTGAAATATCACAAGGCGAACCCGCCCTCAGCATTACCAGGGCATGGTTTCTGGTGAGGTTCTTCGACGCAAATATGCTGCAACTTACCGATTGCAAAGAATGCGGGGGGCACTTTGTGGTGCATACCAATGAGTTGTGCCAAAACTACATTTGCGGTATCTGCCGCCCGCCTTCCCGCGCCGGAAAAACCCGCAAGGCTGCGTTGATGGATGCAATCACAGCCTGATTTGAAGTTGGGGCCGGTAAATATTACTCTTCCGTACCCGGGTTACTCTGCACCAAAGCGAACATTGATAACGATTGTCATGCTAATGTCATAATTCTTTCATACCATCGCAAATTGCTGGAAATAGACACGATGGAGGAAATGATGACTGCAAACATTCTGTTGGTGGAAGACGAGCCGGCGATACAGGAGTTACTGGTATTCAATGTGACACAATGTGGCTATCGTGCGATTCAGGCGCTCGATGCCGCCAGCGCCATGTCGCATATCAGCCACGCGCTGCCGGATTTAATCCTTCTTGACTGGATGCTGCCGGGTAGCAGCGGTATTGAGCTGGCACGCCGCCTGCGTGCGGATCAACGTACGCGCAATGTTCCCATCATCATGCTGACCGCACGCAATGACGAGCGCGACAAGGTGCTGGGGTTGGAATCCGGTGCGGATGATTACATTACCAAGCCTTTTTCACCGCGTGAACTGATGGCGCGAATTCGCGCCGTGCTACGCCGCCGCACTCCGCAGATGAGCGACGAAACGGTGTCCGCAGGCGGGCTGGAATTGTCGCCGACCACACACCGCGTCAGCGCCAATGGAGCGATGATAGATCTGGGACCTACCGAATTTCGCCTCCTGCATTTCTTCATGACGCATGTTGAACGCGTTTACAGCCGCACACAACTGCTTGACCAGATCTGGGGAGACCATGTATTCGTGGAGGAGCGCACCGTGGACGTGCATATCCGCCGCTTGCGTCAGGCGCTGGAACCTTCCGGTCTTGAAGGAATGGTGCAAACCGTACGCGGCAGTGGCTACCGTTTTTCGTGCAATTAGTAAGTCATCACTTGTTACCCTCCCTCGCGCGCACCGTATAATGGGGTGCAAAATCCTAGAGATTATTCACCGTGGTTAATTTTTGGCGACACGCGCTGGCCTTTCCACTGATCCTGTTTTTCTGCTCGGCACTGATCTGGGCAGTGGCAGGTGTTTTGTCGGCCACCCTGTTTTTTAGCTTGGCACTGTCGCTACGCTGGGTATTTTTCATGCGATATCTGACTGCGCTTGACCACTGGCTCGCCGATCCGGAAGCATGTGTCGTGCCGAATGGCACCGGATTGTGGGAGAGTGTATTCGGGCGCTTAAACAAAATGGCGCGGTTACAGCGTGAGGAACGGGAGCAAAGCAGCGCTGCGTTGCGGCACCTCGAACAGGCTACGTCTGCGCTGCCGGAAGGGGTGGTCATCCTGGATCAGTCCGACCGGATCGAATGGTGCAACCCGCTTGCAGAACAGCATTTCGGGCTGGATGGTGCGCGCGATATCGGTCAGCAAATTACTTATCTGGCACGGCAGCCCGAATTTGTACAGTACCTCACCGTGCGCGATTTCAGTGAGCCGCTGGTATTGCGCGGTGCCCGGCATGATGGTCTGACGCTTTCCATCAAGTTGATTGCCTACAGCGCAAGCAAAAAGCTATTGATCAGCAGGGATATTACCAGTTTCGAACGCATCGAAACCATGCGCCGCGATTTTGTCGCCAATGTGTCGCATGAGTTGCGTACCCCCTTGACCGTAGTGAACGGCTTTGTCGAAACGTTGAGTGACATGCCCAAGCTGGACAATGAAATGGCGCGCCGCGCCTTGCACCTGATGGGCGAACAGACGCAACGCATGGAGCGGCTGGTAAATGACCTGCTTACCCTTTCCAAGCTGGATAACGCGCTCAATGCCCTGAAGGAAGACACCGTACAGGCTCCCGCCCTGTTGCGAACGTTGTACGAGGAAGGGCTATCTTTGAGCGCGGGAAAACATGTTTTGCGGCTGGAAATGGAGAGCGATTGCAACCTGCTTGGCAACATCGAGGAATTGCGCAGCGCTTTCAGCAACCTGATATCCAATGCCATCCGCTACACGCCGCAGGGTGGTGAAATTGTGTTGCGCTGGAAAGAATGCAACGGCCAACCGGTATTCAGCGTGCAGGACAGCGGCCTTGGCATAGCACCGCACCATATCCCCCGTTTGACCGAGCGATTCTACCGTGTGGACCACAGCCGGTCACGCGAAACCGGCGGCACAGGTCTGGGACTGGCCATCGTAAAACATGTGACGATTCGCCATCAGGCCCGGCTGGAGATTACCAGTGAGGAAGGCAAGGGAAGCACCTTCAGTATCGTGTTTCCGGCCAAGCGCCGTTTGTCATTGCCGGAAGAAAATGCCGATTAAAACCACTCACGGCAAAAGCAGATACTTAAAGAAATCAAAGTGGTTGCCGATACTACCAGTAACATGGGAGCAAATCATGGATCTGATCGGCAGCATTAACTATATTGAGAATAGACTTGGCGGACGCAAACCCAACCAAGGCAAAGGAAAACCCGCGCAAAGAAATGGTCATCGCGATGCCGCAGATGAAAAGATTGCTCCAGCGGATTCCAGCCGTCCCCAAATTGAAAGCGACGCCCGTATTGGGCGGAAGATAGATACTATCGTATAGCACGGGTTGAATTATGCCCTGCCTTATTGCGGGGGATGCCCATACATGTGGTGCATGTCGTGGCGCGCTTCCTTAAGTTTGGCAAGTTGCTCGGGAGTCAGAATTTCTTCAATGCGGTTCTGAGTATCCAGGTAAGCTTCAATCATCTGGCGCTGCAAGTCGAAAACTTTCTGGTACTCCTTTCCAATGGCCGCAGGATCGCGTTTATCGGCTTCATACAGATCGCGAAGCTTGGCTGTTTCATCGTTGATCAAGCCCTGCGTAGCCCAATTATTGTGCTTGAGCTCATCGGACAGCTTGATGATTTTAGAATGCTGCTCCTTGCCAAGAGCCAATGTCCCGAGCAAATGCATGTCGGGCTCCATCATCATTTCAGCGCCCGGCTCGCCCATCATCTCGTGTCCATGGTGATTTCCCATGCCATGTTCGCCAGCACATTCATCAATTTTGACGCCATGCTTATATCCGGGCGGCATGGCAATGGCCGGTTTCTTGATTGATGTCTTGGTAGCAGTATCATCAGCAAAGGCTGGCGCTGCAACAAGCGCGCCGAGTAATGCAACTGCAATAAATTTTTTCATGGCTTGGTTCCTCGATAAAAATTAGGCCGGTCAACTTGACTGAGCAAGTGCAGTCTATCATTATTGAACAGGACGCAAAAAAATACCCCTCCCCAGCAAGGGGGAGACGGCAAGAGGCAGCATATTGCTGCCGATTGATAAGGGAAAAAACTATCAGGCTTGGGTACTGACTACCGCGCCGCTATTATTTTGTCCGTTGCCCACGTTCTGATAAAGATTTTGCAGAAATGATTGCAGCGTTGGCGCACTCGTTGCCGATGCATTTTGTCCTTGAGAGGCATTCAAGGAATTAATTAAATTCTGGAAGCTGGAATTGAGGTTGCCAAGAGCATTGGTGCTGCTGCCTTGTGTGCTGCCGGAAGTGGTCTGGCTACTGCTTGCAGTCAGTTGCTGAAGCAGGTTCTGAACGTCGGACGCAATTTGGGTTGATCCGCCGCCATGATGATGGTGGTGGTGTCCAATCCCTGATGCAGGTGATGCGGACGAACTACCATCGGTATCGGCCGTCGCCGTGCCGCTACCGGTTAAAGCTGATCCGTTTGCCTGGCCAAGAGCGGCAAAAAGATTTTGCAGGAAAGCTTGCACTGCCGCTTCAGGGGATTGTGGGGATTGCGTTGAGCTTGCAGAGGAAGCCGAACTGGACGCGGCAGTGGTTGTCGGAGTTGCTGAAGAGGATGTGGCAGCAGTGCCTGTCAGGCTTTGCTCAAGAGCCTGCGTGATTTCTTTAATAAAATCCGGATTGCCCACACCGCCCGTGCCGCCGCTGGCATTGTTACTTCCTGTCTGGTTCGAATTGGCTGTTTGTTGCAACCAGGAGAGATAGCTTGAACTTGAAATATTATTGATTGAGCTCATGATTTACCCTTCATAAACGTGAATTGAAAAATTGAATTGACAACTTGCGTACTCGGATTATCTCCCGGTTCTTAACACCACATATGTGGAATAGAGGGGTAAAAACACCTTAATTCTTTTTTGGCCTTGTGCCAAAACTTCCATGCTTGGTAAAACGCTTCCCGGGACATCTGTTTTTGTTGCGCTGACAATTTAATACTTCCGGGTAACTACAATATGTCCACTTTGTACAGATCAAATTATATTTTTGAAATTCGTTTGATATAAACCTGACAAGCTTAAATTGATCAGATCATGTTAAAGTTAAACCCTGATCTTGACCAACGGAACCTGGATTTATTGTGATGGTCGAACTAATGCAGCCGGTAGTTTGAAATGCAAACGGCGAAGATATTGTGGTTGGCAGAAATGTCCGGGCAACTTCTCCGCTGATGCCTTTTAAAGTTTGGAGCTTACAGTGAGTCATATCATGAAAAAGATATTGTTTATTGCGTTTCTTGCGATTTTATCGTCCACGCCGGCATACGCCGATCATGGATGGGGGTGGGGATGGAGAGATGGGTGGATTGCTCCCGCGCTGGTAGGCAGCGCTATTGCCTATGACTTGGCTTACCCAAGAACGATCTATGTTCAACCTTATCCGGTGTATGCGCAACCATATGCGGTCTATGAGCCGCCCGTCTATGTTCAGCCTGCTCAAAGCTATGATCCAAGCGTTACGGCTTCAGCGGTACCGTATTGGTATTTCTGTACTGCCTCGAACGCGTATTATCCATATGTGTCTTCGTGCCCGGGTGGATGGAAAACTGTACCTACTACTCCGCCGACTAATTTACCGGGTACGCCAAACAGTGCTCCGGCACGGTGACAAATGGACAGATCGAGAACTGGCAACTCAACTTTATGGCAACGTGTTGAGTTTGCGGTTTTTGCGTGACAACAGCGTGAAAGGAGTAATCATGCGGCATTCTATTCTTGCAGTAACTTTCCTCGGAATTCTTGCGGGATGCGCAAGTATTCCCAATGGTCCCAGTGTGGCGGTGATGCCGACCCCGGGAAAGTCATTCGATCAATTTGCTGCTGAAGATAATATGTGCAGGCAATTTGCGCAACAGTCTGTCGGAACATCGGCCAGCCAGGCAGCAACAGACAGTGAAGTAAAAAGTATTGCGGTTGGAACGGCAATAGGAGCGGTGGCCGGAGTGCTTGGCAATGGGAATAGCAGTGGTGCCGGGTCGGGGGCTGCGGTTGGAATGTTGGGTGGAGCAGCAATGGGTTCGGGTGAAGCCCGTTATAGTGAGCGTGAAACTCAGCGCCGGTATGATATTGCGTATGAGCAATGCATGTATGCCAAGGGAAACCAGCTTCCTCAGGCCGCTCACTATCAGCCAAGAGTTATTTATGCTCAACCACCGGCACCTGCTCCATCTTACTACCCGCCTCCGCCCCCGGGGCAATAAGCCAGAGGAGACAGGATGATATTTTTCACCCGGCCGGTTGCAATCCTGCCGTTCTTGTTTGCCCTGTCCGGATCCGCCATGGCGGAACTGGGCGGCAATGAAGCGTCGGTTGCAGTCGACCAAGTGAACATGAAAGCAACCCGGCGTATTGTCAGCGCCCCACAATACACGATGCATGAAATACGGGTGGCTTCCGGTACCCTGGTCAGGGAATATGTTTCACCGCAAGGGCAAGTCTTTGCCGTCGTCTGGCAAGGGCCGTTCTTGCCTGACTTGCAACAGATTCTCGGGAGCCATTTTGCCGATTACGGAAACGCTGCGAGCAGCAAGCGTACGCGTCGCGGTCCGGTTCTGGTACAGCAGCCAGGGCTGGTAATTCAGTCCGGCGGACATATGCGCGCCTTCTTCGGGCGCGCCTATATTCCCCAATTGCTGCCTGCCAATTTGACTGCCGATGATATCCAGTAACATGATCAAATTGCGGGGATGGCTAACTCTCGCTGTTGCGCTGGGCATCGCCGGTTGTGCAGGTGGCGGGGGCGGCAATAGTAGCAACAGCAATGCGCCCCAGGTCAATCTCTCACTTTCGAGTACGCCATCAGGACAAAATGTTCTGCCGATCATTGTCGATGCCGGCCCCTTGCCCGCTACTGCTCCCACAGTCAATGTTCCCTATGTAAGTGTGACGATCTGTTCGCCGGGTAGCACTACAAATTGCAAAACCATCGACCATATAATCGTCGATACCGGATCGAGCGGATTGAGAATTGTGTCCTCGGCGCTTTCCTCGTCGCTTGCGTTGACGCAACAGATGTTCAGCAGCACTGAAACCCTGGACGAATGCCTGCAATTTGCCGATGGTTATTCCTGGGGTTCCGTGAAATCGGCTGACGTTTATCTGGGAGGGGAATCTGTCCTCAGCTCGCTGGCGATCCATGTCATTGGCGATACGAATATTACTGCGCCGAGAATTTGCTCGAACGGTCTAACGTCCGAAAATACGGTGCAGGCTTTCGGCGGCAATGGCATCCTTGGAGTCAGTTCATTTCTGCAGGACTCCGGACTCTATTATGCTTGCAGCGGCACAATCTGCCTGCACGTCGCTATTCCGCAGACGGAACAGATTCAGAACCCTGTCGGTTTGCTGGCAAGCGACAACAACGGCATTGTCATTGATCTTCCCGCCGTGCCCGCGACCGGAGCCACTACGGTCAGTGGTTCACTGATCCTCGGCATCGGAACCCGTTCAAACAATGCGATGGGCAATGCAGTAGTTTTCGCTCTCGATCCGAGTACCGGGAACTTGACTACGATGTTCAATAACCAGAGTTATGCAAGCAGCTTCTTCGATAGCGGTTCCAATGGCTTGTTCTTTCCGGACAGTTCGATAGCTGTTTGTAGCAGCAGTGTCAGCAACGGTTTTTATTGTCCGGTCTCCACTTCACTGCTCACAGCAACAAACCAGGGGACGAATGGCAACAACGGTACCGTTAACTTCAATGTGGCTAACGCAGACAGCTTGTTCAAGAATGCCTCTTATACCGCCTTCAGCAACCTTGCGGGAACTTCTATAGGCGGTTATCCCGGCTTCGACTGGGGGTTACCCTTCTTTTTTGGGCGCACGGTTTTCACTGCCATTGAAGGCAGGAGCAGCCCTGGTGGAAGCGGACCGTATGTTGCCTATTAACCGAAGCCTAACAGTTACGATTTGTTGCGCGTTCTACAAACATTTTTTTCGTGGCAGTCAAGGCGTTTTCAATGGCTGTTCGCCTGTAATCCCATCGTTTCTCCCGGGTTGGCGGGGCAATTACCATGGTTGAATTGGCTTCATACAACAAGATGTTCCCGTCCCCGTCGATCCCAAAGTCAATGCCGCAATAATCCAATCCGAGGGTTTGATTTATTTTCTCCAGCGCCGATATGGCATCCGTACCAAGAAATGAAAAAAAGTCGCCCAGAAATGTTTCCTCTTCATTGCGATATTCCGCATTTTTTTCCATGTCAGAGCTGAAGTAATGAACTTTCCACTGCGTGGAAACAGCCATATGTATCGGGTAGAGATTGCCATTGATGGACATGACCCTATATTTCCTGAACAAGCCGTCTTCCGAACGTGAATCAAGAAATTCCATCGCCAACAGATTCTCGCCTGGGAGTTCTTCTAATGCGGAATTAAATGCGTTCTGATTGTCAACGCTGACAAAATAATTTCCGCCGTGGAAGCTTGGCGCGCGCAACAACAGGGGATAAGTGAGTTCCTTGCGTTCCAGCAGTTCGAGCGCCTGACCGGAAATAATATCCTTTTTCGAAACGAGTATCATGCGGGGTGCAATCACCCCCGAAAGGGTTCCCAGCCGCCTGGCATTTACAAGACGCCCGGTTTGCAATACCGCATCGGGGCGATTTATCACAGGTGCAGGTGATCTCTCAATGAGCCGGTTCGCAACTTCAAGGCCGCCCTGACAGAGATCGGCATCGCCAATTCCATTGAAAATCAACTGGTGCGGAGGCAAAGGTTCATTGCTGTTAAAGTATTCAACTGCAATGATTGTGGTGTGGAATACATTGCAATCAATCAGAAGGCGCCAGGGTATGTTTCCTTCCAAAGCGGAGCCTAAAACCAATAATTGAACCGGGTTACCCCGGCCGCGATACACCAAAGTGGATATTGGCTGCTTGCCAAATCCCATATCCCTGTGATGGCGGGATTCTTCCTCGTGGCCTAACCTATGCGAAATTGAAGCCAGCCCCTGGTGGGCCCCGGCCAGCTCGGGATTGAGTTCCAGTGCTATATTAAAATTTTTTCCGGCCGCTGCTAAATCACCCTGTTCGAGCAGAACGCTGCCTAAATTAACATGTGCCGCCGCTTCGTGCGGATGATAAGTAACCGCAGCAGTATAGGCAGTATGTGCTGCGGAAGTGTAACCCGTTTCAAAGAGAAGCCGTCCCAGGTTGTTCCATGCTCCAAAATGGGTTGGTTCAGCCTTGATGATTTCGAGAAAAATCGACTTTGCCTCTTCAATATCTTCGCTTCGATTGGATGCGGAAAGAAAATTTGCAAGATTGAAACGATATACGATAGATTCCATATCCAATAACACTGCCTTCCGATGGAATTGTTCGGCTTCTTCCAGCCGTCCCAAATCACGGAGGATAATGCCCAGTATATAGTGAGCCTCGGCGTAATCGGGCTTGAGTTGTAGTGCACGCCTGCAACTGGCTTCAGCCTCGTCCAGCCGCCCCAGATTCCTGAGGACAAGGCCGAGGTTGTTGTGTACGTCAGGGTTGCACGGCGACAGGGCTGCCGCCTTTTGCATGGGAACCAGCGCGTCCGTATTGCGCCCCATTTGCATGAGCGCCGTACCCAAAATCGTCCAGCCGAATCCATGCAGAGGGAAGCGCGTCGTCATCGCTTGGGCCAGTGATGCTGTTTCCGTGTATCGCCCCTCGGTAAACAGCGTCACCACCGTATTGATTTCCTGAGTATCGGAACCGTTCACGTTATGCAAAACAGTTTTTTCTGATTGATCCAAAGACCTCGGTTGATGGGTTCGCAGGTGCAATTTATTCGCACCTGCAAAAACGGCATAATACGTTGAAATACCAGACGACCCTAGCCTTTCGAAATTCAATGCACGCAGAAAGTTCCGGACTTTATCAGTGGACACTCTTGAACTTATCCATCGCTACTGCGCAGTAACAATGGATATCGGGTTTGTGCCCGCCGCAACAGTCGTCGCAGAAGCTATGGGTGTAAGCACCCCTCCCGCGCCGATGATGTATTGCGAAATATTGTAGCCACCTTCATTCACCACATAGATATACTGGCCCGAAGGATCGACGGTGACGTAGTACGGGCTCGTGCCAGCCGCAACTAAGGCGGTTGTCATCGCCGTCAGTACGCCACCCGTACCGATAGTATATTGAGAGACGTTGCCGCTGCCATAGTTCGCCACATAGGCATACCGGCCCGAACCGGCCACGGTAACGGATACCGGGTTTGTGCCCGCCGCAACGGTTGCCGGAGCCATTGCTAGCAATGTTCCCCCCGCGCCGATAGTGTACTGCGAGATAGTGCTGCTACCGGTGTTCGTGCTATTTGAATTCGCCACATAAGCATATTCCTGTCCCGAAGAACCGATGGCAACGGTAACGGAATATGGATTTGTGCCCGCAGCGACCATTGCCGGGGTCATCGGCGTCAACGCACCGCCTGCACCGATTGCATATTGCGAGATAGTGTTGCTTCCTTCATTGGCTACATAGACGTAAAGCCCGGAAGAATCAACGGTGACAGAATACGGGCTGGCGCCTGAGGCGACCGTTGCCGGGGTCATCGGTATCAGCGCACCGCCAGTGCCGATTGTATATTGCGAGATAGTGTTGCTCCCTTCATTCGCCACATAAACATAGTGACCCGAAGGATCAACGGTGACGGAATAGGGATTCGTGCCCGTAGCAACCGTTGCCGGGATCATCGCTGTCAATGTCCCATCGGTACTGATGGTGTACTGGGAGATGTTATTGCTACCCGAATTCGCCACATAGGCATACTTGCCCGAAGGATCAACAGTGACGGAATGCGGGGTCGTTCCTGCGGCAACAGTAGCTGTGGTCATCGCTGTCAACGACCCATTGGCAGCGATGGTGTATTGCGAGACCGTGCCGTCGCCGGCATTCGCTACATAGGCATAGCGTGGGGAAGTGATAATGTTCGTACAAATTACCGCCACGCTGGTTACATTGCCTGTTGCTGTGCCACTGCCACCCGTTACAGTACAGGTTTGGCCAAGTGGCTGTGTAAGGACGGTGACGTTGTAGAGGCCGCAATTGGCAACGCCTACGCCACTGGCAGCGCCGGAGGCACTGCAACTGGGAACCTTGGTGGCAAAGGTAAAGCCGCCATTGGATGAGACGGTGAGATTGTCTCTGCCGTTATTCTGTAATACCACTGAATTGGTAAGCCCGGAACCGGTCAGCCCGGTTACCGTGCCGCCTATGCTGTAGTCGCTGGCGTGCGGCGCGCATGCGGCGAGCAACATTACTGCCCAGGATAACGCACATCGCATTAGTCTCTTGATAATTAAACGCATTCGAAGGCTTCCATATTTAATTGGGGCTGCTGCAAAACTCACTCCTGCAAATGGGTAAATTAACTGCATCCACCAAGGAGAAAAGGAATACGGGCAAACATTATGTTCTCTCCTTAAATATTAATCCAGCCCGGTTACCGTAGTATGTTGGTTCTGTAACCACAAAATAATTCTTGTAACAACTTTGATATAAACATGGCTGATTTGATTCGATAGAATCACGTTAATTGGAAAAAACCTGTAACAGGGGGAAACAAACGGTTATTGAAAATAATTCGATGCGTTTCATTACGACCGCTTCCGGCAACTCAAGCAGTGCGATTCCGGGATCAGTCATTTCCCATCAGATCACCCCGAAGCCGCGCTCAAACCGGATAGCTGATACGCACGCTTTGCTCGCCCAGCAGTTTATTTAAACCCTCCATCAAGTCGCTGTGCAGGGTAATACTCCACTCTGCTGCCAGCTTTAACCGGGCGTCGGCAACGATATTATGGTAGCAGATCACCACCGGACATTTGCCATCGCGGTAAGGAGAAAGCAGTTCTTTCAACCGTGCGACACTGATGCGGCTGTCCGGAGAAACGCAAAGCTCCAGACAATTGGCAAAAGTGGAACGCGCCGAAGCAATGTCGAATAACTCTTCCGCGCTGACCCGCATGTTGCCGGAGTATTCATCCAGGCTGGCCTTGCCGCGAACTACCAGCATTTCGTCCTCGCGTAGCCACGGGCGACTGCGTTCGTATTCTTCGTTGAATACGGTCATTTCAACCTGGGCTGTACCGTCGTCCAGCGTCACGATAGCCATGCGCCCGCGCCGCGTTTGCTGGATGCGCACGCCGGATACGATGCCGGCCAGCACGACCTGCACGCCGTTATTGCGTCTGCCATTGTTGTTACTGCTTGGACCGACGAGTTGCGATGTCACGTCAGTAAGTTTCAGCTTGATGAACTTTGAAAGTTCCGCCGCATATTCCTGAAAAGGATGGCCGCTAAGGTAGAAGCCAAGTGCAAGTTTTTCATTCTGCAACTGTTCGCGCAACGACCAGCGCGCCACATTGGCCAGCATCACCGGCATGGAAATTCTCTCGTCATCACCGAACAAGCTGTTCTGATTGGCCGCACGCGCCTGCTGCTCGGCACTGCCCAGTGCAGCATCGAGCGAAGCAATGAGCTGGTGGCGATGATCAGAGATGGCATCGAACGCGCCGCCGCGGATCAGTGCCTCGATGGCGCGACGGTTTACCACACGCTTGTCCACGCGCCGGCAGAAATCGAACAAATCGCGGAAAGGTCTTTCCTGACGTACCTTGACGATATTGACAATGGCAGCCTCGCCAGTGCCCTTGATCGCGCCAAGTCCGTAGGCCATAGTTTTTTCATCGGTCGGTGCAAAACGGTAGCCGGACGAATTGACGTCTGGACGCAGGATGCGCACACCCTGCGCCAGCGTGTCGATGTAGGCAATGTGTACCTTGTCGGTGTTGTCCATATCCGAGGACAAGGTGGATGCCATGAATGCCGCCGGGTAGTGCGCCTTGAGATAAGCAGTCTGGTATGACACCAGCGCATAGGCGGCAGAGTGCGACTTGTTAAAACCGTAACCGGCGAACTTCTCCATCAGGTCGAACAGCCGCGTTGCTTTCTCTTCTTCTACGTCGCGATTAACTGCGCCCTGCACGAAGATACTGCGCTGTTGTGCCATCTCGTCGGCATTTTTCTTGCCCATTGCACGGCGCAGCAAATCGGCAGCACCCAGCGAATAGCAGCCGATGATCTGCGCGATCTGCATCACTTGTTCCTGATACACGATCACTCCGTAAGTCGGCTTAAGCGGGACTTCCAGATCTGGGTGGAAATAATCCGCTTTGGCGCGCCCGTGTTTGCGGTTGATGAAGTCTTCCACCATCCCCGATTCAAGCGGTCCCGGGCGATACAATGCGACCAGCGCCACGATGTCTTCAAAAGTGTCGGGTTGCAAACGCTTGATCAATTCCTTCATGCCGCGCGATTCAAGCTGAAACACGGCAGTGGTATTTGCGGCCTTGAGCAAGTCGTAGGTAAGCTTGTCGACAAGCGGAATGGCCTCTATGTTGAAGGATTCCTGTTGCGGCATCTGCCTCACATATCTGACCGCCCAATCAATAATGGTCAGTGTGCGCAATCCTAAAAAGTCGAACTTCACCAGACCGATCTTTTCTACATCGTCTTTGTCCAATTGGCTGACTGTACTGTCGCTGCCTTCGGCACAATACAGCGGACAGAAGTCGGTAAGTTTGCCCGGTGCAATCAGCACACCGCCTGCGTGCATACCGACGTTGCGCGTCAAGTCTTCGAGCCGCCCTCCCAGTTCCAGCAATTCTTCCACGCCCTCTTCGCTGTTGATGATCGCGTTGAATTCCGGTTCCATTTCGCGCGCTTTCTTCAGCGATACCGGTTTTACGCCTTCCAGCGGCACCAGTTTGGAAAGCCGGTCGCACAGACCGTAAGGAAAATCCAGCACGCGTCCGACATCGCGAATCACCGCCTTGGATGCCATGGTGCCGAAGGTGGCAATCTGCGACACGCTTTGTGAACCATATTTATTGCGAACGTGTCCGATCACCAGTTCGCGTCCATCCTGGCAAAAGTCCACGTCAAAGTCGGGCATGGATACGCGTTCCGGATTGAGGAAGCGTTCGAACAGCAACGCATAGCGCAAAGGGTCAAGATCAGTAATGCCGAGACTATAGGCTACCAGTGAACCTGCGCCGGAGCCGCGGCCCGGTCCCACCGGTACACCGTTGGGAAACTCTTCAGAACGATATTCCTTGGCCCAGCGAATAAATTCCGCCACGATCAGGAAATAACCGGGAAAACCCATTTTTATGATAGTGTCGATTTCGAATGCCAAGCGGTCGGAGTATTCCTGCATCTTTGTTGCTCGTTCGGCCTCATCCGGAAACAATTGAAGCATACGGGCTTGCAAACCACGCTCCGATTCCGTGCGCAGAAAATCATCCAGGCTCACGCCATTGGGGGTGGGGAAATCAGGCAAGTGCGGCTTGCCCAGTTTCAGCGTAAGATTGCAGCGCTTGGCAATTTCCACACTGTTTTGCAACGCTTCCGGCAAGTCGGCGAACAGCGCCGCCATCTCGGCCTGCGTCTTGAAATATTGTTGTGCGGTGAAATGGCGCACGCGCCGCTTGTCATTCAGCACATAACCTTCGGCGATACACACGCGCGTTTCATGTGCCTTGAAATCGTCTATGGTAAGGAACTGTACCGGATGCGTTGCCACCACCGGTAGCCCGAGCTCTGCCGCGAGTTGCAGGGTGTCGCGCAGGTGTGCCTCTTCGCGTGCAAAACCATTGCGCTGCACCTCCAGATAATAACGTCCCGGAAACAATCCGGCATATTCTTGCGCAATCTGGTGTGCTGCAGCTTTGTTGCCGTTCAGTAGCGTTGCACCTGTTTCGCCGAAATGAGCGCCGGACAAGGCGATCAATCCATCGGTGCCCTCGCGCAGCCACTGCCTGTTTAGTTCAGGACGGCCACGGTACTGGTTCTCCCGGTAAGAGCGCGTGAGTAAATCACACAGACGCAGATAACCTGTGTTGGATTGGCACAACAATAATAAACGGAACGGCTGATCGCGTTCAGCAGGATTGGTGACAAACACATCGCAACCAATGATAGGCTTGATGCCATTTTTGCGTGCCTCCTGATAAAATTTGATCAAGCCGAATACATTGTTGAGATCAGTCAGCGCCAGCGCGGGCATGGAGTCATGTTTAGCTGCGGCGACAGCTTCCGGAATGCGCGCGATGCCATCGGCGATGGAATATTCGCTGTGCAAGCGCAGATGAATGAATGAAGGTTGTGGCATGGTGACTAGGTCGCAATTTCAGACAGGATTTTACCACCTGTGGAGCAGGAAAATTTCAGTGTAGCCATATATCATTCGACATGGGCTCTAAACAACATTCAAAATTCTATGTTACCGTTTGACTTGTCAGGTTTTTCTAAACTATAGTTCGCCCCATGCAAACAGAACTGAATATGCTGGAAAGCAAACTGGCGCAATTGGTCCAATTGAGCCAGCATTTGCGGGCTGAAAACCACCGGTTGCGTCAGGAATTGGCAACAGCTTTAAGCCATGGCCGCCAGTCCGACGACAAGATAGAAGGTGCGCGTGACCGCATCGAGCGACTGTTGGCGCAGATACCCGAAGAAGAATCATGAGCAGCGATAAAACCAATACTCTGGATGTCACCATCCTCGACCGTGAGTTTCGTGTTGTCTGTCAGGAAGATGAGCGCGAAGCACTGCTTGACGCGGTTGCCTATCTGGATAAAAAAATGCGCGAAATTCGTGACTTGGGAAAAATTGTTACGGTAGAGCGTATTGCTGTCATGGCGGCGCTGAACATTGCACACGAGTTCCTGAATACGCGCCTTGGCAGCGGTTTTGACATAGGTGATTTTAAGCGTAGAATGAATGCTATGCAGGCAACCATCGATGCAACGTTGGCGGAGCAGGATGAGTTGTTTTAAGTTTGTCCCCTGCGGTGTTCGTCAGGCTCATAATTCTTTGAACCAATAAGCTTTGCTTAGGTCGCGCCCCTTGATGTTACTGTTGTGCGCATCCCTTGCGGATGTACCTGATGTGACTGGGAACCGGCCCTCTTGAACCCAGGTTCAAGACATTGAGTCAACGGCACAGGCGGGGGGCTTTATAGGAAATAAACCCGGCACGAAATAACTTCGTGCCGGGTTTATTTTTTCCTTCTGCGAGTGACACAGTGTGCAGAATTGCTTCACTCTGCGGAAAAACAGTCGCAGTGTTTCTCTGAAATTTTTGCGCTTAATAAGCATACTTGATGGATAAGTAATAAGCCCTCGGGTCGCCAGGATAGTAATAGTAACTTTGTACTAAAGAACTTGGCATGCTCACACTGCCGTACCCGCCGCTCGTCGCATAGTTTGTACTCGCAAAATTCTTGATGGTAAGCCGGGTTTCCCAGGAACCCGATTTGTAACTTGAATACACATCTGCAACAGTCGCAGACGGTATTTTATGCAACGTATTGCTTAGATCCCCATCATAGTACTGGCTTCCGGTATAAGTAACGACTCCACCCAGGTTCCAATGGTCATCCAGCGTGTAATTGGCCCTCGCGTTGAAAGTTAAATCCGGTACCAGGCTGATAGTGTTTCCGTTGTTCGGCCCTTCCGAGTAAAGCGACCTCTGGTATTTACCTCCCACTGAAAAGGAAAGAGTCGAAGTTGCATAGGCAGTCGAGTCGAACATAAGCCCTTTGCGGCGAATGCCATTGGGGTCATTCAAGTTGGTAAATGAGTTTGGGTCGTACCGAATTTCATTCCGGGAGTTTGACTGGAAGATCGAGGCCGTCAATTGAGTTTGCCAAAAATGCCACTCTCCGCCAAACTCAACCGTCTGCGATATCTGGGGTTGCAGGATACCTTTAAACACACGGGCACCATTTGAATCCCATCCCCAGAATTCGTCAATGTTTGGAAACCGGAAGGACTGGTTCCACTTGATAAACGACTTCTGCCCGTCAAGATAGCTGAAGTTAAATGCCAAATCAGCAGCGTTTGCAGAGTACGTTTTGCTCGCGTTAGCGGAAGCGGAATAGGCATTCGCATCATAGGTAACGGCCGACTGTGTCTGGCGTCTGAATCCGCCGCTAACCTCAACATTAGAAGTCAGAGGGAACCTTTCCATAATGTACGGTGACCGGCTGAACAGAGTCGCATTCCCGCTATCATTCATCCGAATCGCGCCATAGCTAATCAAGGTCTGCTGTGCCAGGGTACTGTATGCATCACTTGATCCCTCGCTGGATTTGTTAAAGTCGTACCCAGCGATGGTGGCCCCCCATTTTCCCCAATCCGCTTTTAAACGCGGAGTGAGATTCCAGAACCAGCTTTGCAAGTTGCTATTGGTTGGGCTCGGGTTTGACCCGGTATAGTTTGCAGCGACCGATGAGGAATAAGGTTGAAAGAAGTTTGACGTCCGCGAACTGTACATTGCCTCCCCTTCAAGGGTCAGCTTTTCATTCAAGTGTTGCACATCCCCCAACCACACACTTGCATTATCCACAACATTAGCTGAGCCCACGTTGTTGAACTTGGCTGGCTGCGGGTTGCCCTGTCCAACTTCTCCCACCACACCCCCCGGAGCCTGAGCATTCGAATGACTTGCATTTACACCAAGGTAAATCTCATTCGGACCATTCAAAAACTCGGTCAGCTTGCCACCCACAGAATACAGATTAGCAGCAGAGTTCTCTCGCCAGCCCTCCGTGTTCGCAGTATTCGCATTCAACCGCAAGGAAGTATTTCCCGAACCCAGACTCAGCACTGCGTTAGTCATTACCGTTCCAAAACTACCCGCCTTGACAGACACTTCATTGATGTTGGCGCCCCCATCCTTGGTGATGATATTAATGACTCCGCCCACTGCCCCATTCCCGTACTGAACGCTCGCCCCTCCCCGAAGGGTTTCGATACGCCGTACAGAACCCAATGGGATTGCCTCCCACGAAACAGAGGATGAATCAATGGGGTTTAACCTTTGTCCATCAAGAAGAATCAGTGTAGTGCTATTTGCTGTAGCTCCATAACCACCGATATCAACGGAAGCACCAAGCCCAAGCTGTCCCAGGCTGGAACCATTTATAACAAGCCCGCCGAGCTGGGATAAAACCTCGGGAATATTGTTTGAACTGGAGTTCTCAATATCCTCCCGGGTAATTACCCTGATGTTGGCAGGTACATGGTTTGAACTTTCTTCAAACCGTGATGCAGTTATTAAAATTTCATCAGGGGATTCACCCGTTGCGGCATAGGCTATAAAAGGTACCGCACAGAGCATGGCGGCAAATATTTTACTTTTGGTTTGCATGAGATATTTCCTGAATAATTCCAAACGTCCCCGTTGGAATGTTAAATTCAGGAAATACAGCGGAAGGAAACAAAGACAGCGAGCTTGCGTCGACAGTAATTGTCTGCCGTCCATGCGCCGCCCGCAGCATTTCCCGACCTGTGGAACCTGACGGTTCCCGCATCAAGGCCGGTATCCGGGCTCACAGAACCAAACGCATCGCCTTCCCATGATTGCTCACAGTGACTTAATGATGCATCCCTATCTGCTAACCGTTGCGGGGGCAGCACAGGCTTCACACCTGTTTCCCGATTATCCAGGCAAAACGTCGCCCGGCACCTTGAACCGGGCAAATTATATCCTGTAATTGCGTAGTGCGGAAAACCCCTTCTATTTCCGGCATCAGCGAATAAGAACGCCTGTAAAATACGGGACATTGATTAGGGTTCAGTACGACATATGATCAGAAAAAGGGACGTCCCGTTAAAGATTGAATTATTTCCCGACGGGGATGACAGCCAATTCACCATCCACTCGAGAAGGGAAATTCTGTCTATCCTGAATGGTATCGCGCAAAAAACCACGCTTGTAGCGCTGTATTTTAACGAGGGAAATGAATTCATCCTGACCACGGTGCTCAAAGTCACGGAGCAAGGCTTATGGCTGGAAGTTGGTTCCATAGCGGCAACCAACCAGCGTATCCTGCGTAGCAATAAGATCATCTTCATCAGCTCGCACAATCGGGTTAAAGTACAATTCGTGGCATACCGCATTGAAAGTGCCTTATTTGAAAACTGCGCAGCGTTTTACTTATCCTTGCCGGATAGCCTGTTGCGCATACAACGCCGCGAATATTTCCGTTTGACTACACCTGTCAGCACCCCGCTCAAGTGCATCATTCCTGTTGTTCCACCCATCGAGATACCCGAACCGGATAGTATTATTTCCCGGCGCGAAGTTACAATCATGGATATTAGCGGAGGCGGCATAGCGTTGGTGTGCGAAGTGCATGACACCGAGTTGCACTCCGGCAAAGTTTATGCGGATTGCAATATTCCCTTGCCCGGACTCGAAACCATACGCGTCACCGTGAAGGTTCAAAACTGTTTTGAAGTGACACTGCGTAACGGACAAATTAGAAAACGTGCAGGCTGTGAATTCATTCAACTGAGTGGCGAGGCCGCTGCTTTATTGCAACGCTACGTTGTTTATATGCAGAGTGAAAACCTGATAAGAAAAACGCCATCTCAAAAAATCCAGGTTATTCAAGCTGGTATTCAGTAATGGAATAGCCGCATTTTCAACTCCGAATAAACCATAACCGGCAAACGTGAAGCAAATTAATATGATGCCATGGAACTTCTAACCGCACTGGAACACCATAAAGCGGGACGACTTGCTGAAGCCGTGCAAATTTATCAGAAAATTCTTCTGGCGGATCCCGATAATGCAGATGCGTTGCACCTCATGGGTAATGCAGCTTGCCAGCTTGGCGACGTCGATTTTTCCATCGCGCTTATCTCAAGGGCGAGTAATCTTTTCCCAAAAAATACGGCCTACCTCAATTCTTTGGGGATGGCGTATCGTGCAAAAAATCTATTCGACCCGGCTATGGATTGTTACTCCAGGGTATTGGAGATCGAACCAAACTCGGCATCTGCATATTTCGGCATAGGCAATACGCTACAGTGCCAAGGCAGGCTGGATGATGCTGTGAAGAATTTTTCCAAAGCGCTTGCACTGAATCCCGGCTTTATTGAAGCGCGGTACAACCTTGCAAATCTTGAAAAATCGTTTGGTAAATATCCGGAAGCCATTGAGAATTACCGGATGGTAGTCGCTTCGAAACCGGACTTCGCCGACGCTTACCACAATATGGGCAGCGCATTTTATGCTTTGGGAAATCTTGATCAAGCCTTGGCCAGTTATGAGCGGGCTTTGTGGCGCAACCTGCCTGAGACTCACAACAATATCGGCATCATTTTTTTCGATAAGCGGCTATTTGATCAAGCGCTCGCCAGTTACAAGCAGGCCATTGCGGTGAAGCCGGATTATGCCGAGGCTTACAATAACATGGGAATTGCGTTGCGCAAATTGGGCCAAGCCAATGAAGCCGCAACAGCGTTTGGCGAGGCTATACGGTTAATGCCCAATTACGCCACCGCACACCTCAATCTGGGCGATTTATTGATGGAGAATGATTCCGTTAACGAAGCAGCAATCCATTACGAAAATGCCATTTTAATTGCGCCGGGAATGGCGGATGCCCATTTCAATCTCGGCATTGCCAGAGACAGGCAAAACAATCCGGAATCAGCCTGCGAGTGTTTTGAACAGGCTATAACCTGTCGCCCGGACTATCAGGATGCCATCTATAACCTTGGCGTCGTCAATGGCCGTCTAAAGCGGCCAGCCAAGGCAGAAAGCTGCTATCGCCAGGTTCTGGAACTCAATCCATATCACGTCAATGCGCACATTAATCTTTCCGCCATCCTGATGGAAGATGGTCGCACGACAGAAGCGAAGGAACATATCGACCTTGCCTATTCCCGAAAAAACCTGTTCGAGAAATATTCTTCGAATGCAAACAAAACGGTACTAATACTTTTTGACGCCGGGAAAGGAAACCTCAACCTCAGCCATTTGTTCAGCGAAAAAACAAACAACACCATCGATTGGATGATTGAATACGCTTCCGATGACCAGGCTGACAAATTGCCGGATTATGATTTGGTGTTCAACGCGATGGGCGATCCGGATACGACCGGAGATACTGTCGGGCCAGTCAACCGATTTGTCGAAGTGTGCACAAAGCCCCTGCTTAACCACCCGGACAAGGTTGCGCGCACGGCTCGTGACAAGCTGCCAGCCATGCTTGGAGGGATAGACAACTTGTTGGTTCCGGCCGTTTGGAGGTTTTCCAGCAGCGCCGACTGGGATGACGCCATCATTGGGCAATTGCCGCTGTTGATTCGACCGGTGCACACTCAGGGCGGCATTGGCCTGGTACTGGCGAAAACCGCTACCGAACTTGCGCAGTACAAAACCGGACAGTACGGCCCGGTGTATGTCTCCCGCTTTACCGATTTCCGCTCTGCCGATTCCTGGTTCCGCAAGTATCGAATGATTTTTATCGACCGCAAGCCATATCCCTATCACTTGGCAATATCGCAAAACTGGATGGTTCACTATTACACCTCAGATATGGAATCCTTTCCTTGGAAACTGGAGGAGGAGAAAGCCTTTCTGGAACATCCGGAAACGGTTCTTTGCCACACCGGAATGCAAGCTCTCCAGGCTATCGGTACAAGGATGGATCTTGATTATGCCGGGATCGATTTTTCAATCATGCCGGATGGGCGGATATTGGTATTTGAAGCCAATCCCACCATGCTGGTACACCCGGAAAATAACTCCGGGCCACTTGCACATAAGAACATCTATGTGCGCAAAATACTCGACGCTTTTGAAAATCTGTTGGAACGATCAGTCGGCCAGCCTGCAGTGAGGCCGCGCTAAACAAATTGGATAAGAAAAGTCGCCAATTTTCTTTTAGCCACGGGCTTTCTTTCACAATTCAATTTCATTTTTCGAGTAGGCGGCAAGCAAGAGTTCGATCTTTCCAAGTATCACACCGATTTGCCAAAACTCATCTTCAATCAGCGCGTCAATGACTTTTCCAGATATATTCGAAAAGCTTTCCGAAAATATGCGGGCACCAACACTAATTCGGAGAACTGCCGTGCAAACTCCTGATCGATGAATCACCTGTACAGGCTGACCGATGTGGCACATTTGGGCGAGAAGCCTGAATTCCCGTGCGTTTTTGTACGGGAAAAGATTTGAACAATCTTGATTCAGTAAAGTATAAATCCGGTGGGCCTGCTTTTCAGAACACAGTTCTCGTGCACCGCCACGTTCATGGTAAAGAAAAAACGGAAAGATCATTCTGCGACCACTTAACTCACCGAGTTCTATGCCCAACGGAATATTCCTGCATGAATTCTGATAGTGCAGTTCTATAAATGGCGCCTCCAACAAAATATCCTCAACCCGTTCGCAAAACCGGGATACGGTTCTGCCCCGTATGATAGGAGGAATTTCATAATATCTTGTCATTTCTGCAATCGCGGCAACCCATCGAAAGAGCGAACCGAGATTAAAGTTTTTGCTATGGCCGCGGAGTAAGGTCCGCAAGCGCCGGGGCAAATCTTCTCTGGCACAGTACGCATTAAATCCTATGTCGAATTTTTCCCCGTTCGCACGGACTGTATCCACTATATGTTCCGGAACGAGAATAGCCCCGCAAAAAGGAGGTCCGGTGAAAAACTTGGATCCGGTGATAATAACCATCATTTGATATTCCAGGTACTCAACAATATCTTCCCTGTCCAGCCTCATTTGGCATGCATCAACCACGATACAGACTTTAGATCCAAAAGTTCTTTTAAGCTCTACGAGAAGTTTTTTGGATGGGCCGGAGTAGCCCAGTTTTGAATGATTCATTGCGTGAACAACGACGAAGCTACCCGCTTCGACGTTCATGACGACCAGGTCCAGCACTTGGGCATCCAGGATTCTTGTTGGAATTGCATTTCCTGATTTGTCGCGTACCGATATATCTATTTGGCGTTTATGGCTGTTTCCGTCAGAAATGGGTTGGCCTTTCCGAACCGTGTCAGACAGCGCTGTATCGTCGGCAAAATGCCGCTCTTGCAATGCAAGCTTTACCCCGGAACCCGATTCTTCCACACCCACAATGAGGGTTGTTATGGGACTGTCAGAAATCAGCCGCGCAAGTCCCTGGGCAATCAGAAAACTGTCGGTTCCAGAGGCGGTTATAACCACTTCGGCAAGGTTTGAGCCAATACCCAATTGAGCGCAAATTCCCTCGCGGACTTCTTGAGCCAAACCGGCCACAGCGGTCTGTGTCCCGCTTTCAATAGCTTTTAAAATAAATTGCTGCCGCCGTTTTTCCACCAGATCGTAAGCATATTTAGAAATTGAAGTTGCAGTGGAGGATGAAAATGTAATTGCTTCCGGACGCGGAAAGGGACGGCATCCGTAACCGTTCAATTGAGTGTTCTGGTCCACGACCAATCGATGATCACCGCCCAGGACTAGCACTCTTTCGACCGGTAGTGCCAATTGAAGAAGTTCGTCACAATGATCAATGCCTGGCATTGTAACTTGATGACGGATTGTCGGTCTGAGCGAGCGCAATACCGCAAGGGTTGATTCTGAATAATCTGTAACGTGCACAGAAATAGTTTCCCTTAACTTCTCCAAAAGAAAAACTTTTTCTATCCACTCAATTTTGTGATCCAGTGAATAATTTGGAAGGAATTTGCAACTAATGGCTGAAACAATTAGTGCAGCAATGTCACACAACCCCGGGTCAAGGCTGCCTGAGCGGTGCCACAAAAGCCACTCGGTAACATAGTGGTTGGCAAACTCGAAAATACCCTCAATTTTCGTTGCGGAAGAGTCAATAACAATATTGCCGTTTATATCGAATTCGAATGGCGGATTGCCTTCTCCGGAAACCAGTCCGTTATTTGGTCTTGGCTGCGAATTCATTGTACGTGGTTCCGCATAAAGGACTTTACAGACAGCGCTTCATCGCATTGGATAGCATTTCGCGGAAAGCTGCGAACACCTTGCCCATCTGGGACTGTTTATATGGAAAGATATCTACCGGATCAAGTGAATGAACAACCATATTGCTGTCCACCTCAAAAATAAGCAATCTACCGTCAACTGTTTCGCCGCAATCAATGCCGACATAGTCAAGCCCCATACACTCGTAGATGGCGCGAAAAGCTTCTTTGTGCCGGATAGCGAATTCCTCGTCAAAGCCGGCCATGAAATGTTCTTCTTCAGCACGTTTCTCGGCGCTTTCGGTCATACCTGCATTCAGGTAGTGAATCATCCAGTGGCTTGATATACCCATATGGCATACAAACGGACGACCTTCAATCAGGACGATCCGGTATTTACGGAACAGTCCGTCATTGCCGCGATAATCGACGAAACGGGAAATATAAAATTCATCCTGGGTGATTGTCGCCAAGTACCCGGCAATAGCCGCCGGATTGTCGAGTTTGTCCAGCCCCTTACCGGCATGCGAGTCAACCGGGCGAACAATAACAGGAAACTCCCCATCGGCAAGCACGGTAGTGATCGCCAACTGTTCCCGGCCAATTTGCTCCAGAGCCTGCCGATTTATGCGAGCCGTATCCGGCATGACTACTCCCGGCGCAGACTTCAGCAAAGCACAAGCACTATCGCGCGACAACAAGGCAATCCGGCCTGGCATATTGAGCACCGGGCGAGGCCAGGATATTAATGCGCTGTCGAGGGCATGCAGCAACGGAACATTTTCATCCGATTCGCCGACGGCGACAAACAGTACATCATGCTCAGGCAGTGAACCGGGCAAGGGATGTTGTGGTGTCACATAGAGCAAATCGAGGGCGACATCGGAATTTTCCAGCAGCAACTCCAAAGGCGTATTTGCCATCAGATCTCCTGCCGACATGATGGCGAGAACACGGATAGAGTGCTGCCCGCTTGCTGTCGGCGGAGAATAGATTTGCTGAAGTTCCAGCGCCTGTGCTTGCATCGCCAAGGCAAGTTCCCTGTTCCCCCTGAGCAACAAAATCGTAAACAGATCCATGAAAGCATTGGCATCCACTTTGCCCGAGCCCTTTTCCGCGCGAGCTACCAACTGTGTGCCTAAAGGAGAGAGGTCAACGCCGGCAAAGATCAGTCTCATTATCTTTGCAAGACCCACAAGAGGTTGCTGCGCAGTGTTGTTCCCACTGCGCGGAGCCAAAGTTTCAGGATTCATTTTGGTTGTGCGGCAATAATATTTTTTCACCGAATGAAATTGTCGCCTTTAACAGGGCGTCAATGTCATTCGCGGTGGTACGATGATTAACAATGGCGGCCCGAATCGCGAACCGGCCATTGATGACAGTCGTTGATGGAACAGCGATTCCCGACTCTTGCAAGGCAACCACGATGTCGGCATTCACCCGGTCCGGATCTTTGCAACGGTAGCGATAACAGACGATGTTTAACGACACCGGTGCCAGCAGTTCCAATTCCGGCATCTCCTTAATACGTTGCTGCATATATCGTGCAAGCGCGCAGGTATGGGCTATTACTGCCCCCAGTTTTTCTGCACCGTAAACCTTGATGGTGAACCAGGTCTTCAACGCGCGGAAACCGCGCGATAAATCGGGGCCGAAATCGCAAGGCCACGGTGATCCGGCAGCCAGCCCGCGCGACTCCCGTTTCAGATAAGCGGCAGGCGAGGCGAAGGTACTATAGTGGAGCGCTCCGTCACGCACCAGGATAAATCCGGCGTCATAAGGTACCTGTGCCCATTTGTGGAAATCGAACGCGATGGAATCGGCACGCTCGATACCGGCCAGGCGCGGCGCTATTTCCGGCGCAAGCATGGCGAGTGCGCCGAAAGCACCATCAACATGGAACCAAATCTTTTCTTTTTTGGCGATGTCGGCAAGGGCGGCGAGGTCATCTATGGCGCCGACATTGACCGAACCTGCCGTACCGGCAATGAAGAATGGCGTATATCCGGCATCCCGATCCGATGCGATAGCGCGTGCAAGTTCAGCAATATCCATCTGGTAGTGATCATTCATCGGGATCAGGCGTAGCGTGTCCAGCCCGAGACCGGATAAATCCATTGCTTGCGAGATGCAAACGTGAGCGCCCGCCGATGCATATGCTGAAAGCCGTTTGCCGGCGGCGGCGACCCCTTCATGGCGCACGCTGCTACCCAGTGTTGCCGTTCTTGCAACCAGAACGGCAATCATATTCGCCATGGATGTTCCTGTTACGAACAGGCCACTCGCGCTCTCCGGAAATCCAAATAGCTCACGCACCCACCGGAGCACCTGCCTTTCCACCTCAATCGGCATTTGGTCCCGTCCACCCAGGTTGGCATTCAGACCGGCAGCCAGCATTTCTGCCAACATGCCGACAGGCGTTCCGCCGCCATGTACCCAGCCCATGAAGCCCGGATGCGCATTGCCGGATGCAAATGGAAGAATGTCCCGCATGAATGTGTCGTGCACCGCCGCAAGATCGGATGCGCTCTGCGGCAAAGCTTCATGGAACGGGGTTCGCACCTCATTCGGGATGGGTTGCCAGACAGGGCGTTCGCGAATATGTTCCAGATAGTCCAGCATATCGTCCAGCATGCGGTGACCTTGTGCCCGCAGGCTTTGCCAGTCCTGCGGGTCGAGCGTGCCTGGTTCGGTTTGTTCTGATGAAGCCACTTGCATATTTTCCTTCATCCGGGAAAAAATATTATCTATTGCAGATAAAAAGGGGCGATCCCGTTATAACCAATATACCGGAAGCTACCGCTGACATGCTGTCGCCTGTACAATTTAACCTGATTTTGTACACTACACCTGCATATTCATGATGTCATTATAGGCGGTGATAACCTTGTTGCGCACTTGCACAGTAGTTTGAAATGCAATGTTAGCCTTTTGCATATCTATCATCACGTCGCTGAGGGTGACCTTATCGTCGCCCATTACAAAGGCTTGTTGCATTGATTCAGCATGGTTCTGCGCTTGCGCCACGCTATCCAGTGAAGACTTTAATACCGCTGCGAAATCCGTCGCGGAGCTTGCACCTGCCACATTTGTCGTTGTTTTTGGCGCCAATGCCGATACGCCACCTTGCGCAACGGCCATCGCCGAGCGCATTTGGGCCAGCAAACTGTCTATGCCGGAAACATTCATAATCCACCTCCATTTACGGAGATTGCACATTATCAGCCAGCAGCGCGGTACCAGTTCCGGAAAAGCCATGGAATTCCCCCGCTTTTCGCTGCACCACAGGTGACTTGTGCGGTGATAATGAGCAGTATGGATTAATGGATCAACAAACAGGAAACTGCGGCGGCTAAAATGGCAGAAGAAAACCCGACTCCTTCACTGGCACAGCCATCTTCATTGGCGCAAGCGCTGGGAGCGTTTAATCCCCGGCAAAACATCGGCTTGCTGGTTGCCGTGGCGGCCATTATTGCGCTGCTTGCCGGTATGTGGATATGGGGACAAACCCCGGAATACCGGGTGTTGTACAGCAACCTTTCCGATCGCGACGGCGGAGCCATTATCGACGCGCTACAACAGCAGAATGTCCCTTACAAGTTTTCAGAGGGTGGCGGTGCGTTGCTAGTTCCCGCCAATCAGGTACATGAAATGCGTCTGCGTCTTGCTTCGCAGGGCTTGCCCAAGGGTAGTCTGGTCGGGTTCGAATTAATGGAAAATCAGAAGTTCGGCACCAGCCAATTTCTCGAACAGGTCAATTATCAGCGGGCTCTCGAAGGAGAACTGGCCCGTTCGATGCAGACTTTGGCCGCAGTGCAAAGCGCACGGGTGCATCTGGCTTTGCCCAAGCCTTCGGTATTCGTCAAGGAGCAGCTCAAACCCAGTGCATCGGTAGTCCTCTCGCTGTTTCCGGGCCGGACACTGGATGCGGGACAAGTCAACGGTATCATTCACCTGGTGTCGAGCAGCGTGGCGGACATGCCTGCGAAGAATGTGACCGTTCTGGATCAGAGCGGTTCACTGTTAAGTCCCAATAAAGAAGGCTCCGATACCCCGCTGGATGCCACCCAGATCAAGTATGTGCGCCAGATCGAACAGGATTATATCAAGCGCATTGAAGCCATCGTCTCTCCGCTTGTCGGAGCCGAAAACGTGCATGCGCAAATTACCGCAGACATCGATTTCTCGCAGGCTGAACAAACAGCAGAAACTTTCAGCCCCAACCAACCGCCTAATGAGGCAGCGGTGCGTAGCCAGCAAACACTGGAATCGCGAAATGGCGGCGGACAAACCCCGGCCGGGGTGCCCGGCGCATTATCGAACCAACCTCCGGTTCCGGCTACTGCCCCCATTGTGAGCCCGGCCAGCGCGGTAACAGAAGCGGCTGGCGGTACCGGCTCCAACTCACGGAAGGAGTCCACAACCAATTACGAAGTGGATCGCACTATCCGTTATACCAAGCTGCCGGTGGGTAATATCAAACGGCTGTCCGTGGCAGTGATCGTTAATAATCGCATGGTTACGGACAAAAATGGTAAAGCAACTTCCAAACCGCTTAGTGACGGTGAAAAGGAACAGATTACCGCCCTGGTGAAGGAGGCGATGGGCTTCAACGCAAGCCGTGGCGACTCGCTGAATGTGCTGAATAGTGAATTCAACGAGGAGAAAGAAACTCCGGCTGCAGAAGTTCCACTGTGGAAACAGCCGGAAATGATAGCGTTGGCGAAAGACGGGTTAAGGTATTTGATAATTGCCGGAATCGGATTGTACTTGTTGTTCGGCGTGATTCGCCCGGCTTTCAATAATATCGAAAAGGAACGCAAACAGGCCTTAGAGGAGAAGGCCCGGCAAGCAGAGGCACAGAAAACAGCAATGGAGCATCGCGCACCGCCGGATGGACAAGCCGCCTATGATAATAATCTTCAGTCGGTGAAAGAAATGGCGCAGAATGATCCCAAGGTGGTGGCAGCCGTAGTCAAGGAATGGGTGACCAAAGATGAGTGATGCAGGTGTCCAAAAAAGCGCGATCCTGCTTCTGACGCTGGGCGAAAATGCAGCGGCAGAGGTGCTGAAATATCTTGAGCCTCGCGAAGTACAAAAAATAAGCACCGCCATGGTTGCGCTGAAAAACCTGACACGGGAACAGATATCCGAAGTATTTGAGGAGTTCTACAAGCTTGCGGCAGAAAAAACCACCATCGGAATGGACTCGAATGATTACATCCGGCGAATGTTGATACAGGCGTTGGGGGATGATAAAGCGGTAGGGTTGCTCGACCGGATTATGCAGGGCGACGATACCAGTGGCATTGAAAGTTTGAAATGGATGGATCCGGCTCAGGTTGCGGAACTGATAGGAGGTGAACACCCGCAGATCATTGCCACCATCCTGGTTCACCTTGAGCCGGAACTGGCTTCCAGCATACTGGGTTACTTTACCGAACGTACACGCAACGATGCACTGTTACGCATAGCTACGCTGGACAGCGTACAACCCACCGCACTGCGGGAATTGAATGACGTATTGACCGGGTTGTTGACTGGCGAGGGGGTTGGGAAGAAACATATCAAGGGCGGTGTACGCACTGCGGCCGAAATACTAAATTTCATGGGCAGCGTGCAGGAGGGTGCCGTTATTGAAACAGTGCGCGGTTATGATGCCGATCTGGCGCAACAAATTATCGATGAGATGTTTGTCTTTGACGACCTGATCGACGTGGATGACCGCGGTATCCAGCTCATCCTTCGTGAAGTTCAGTCCGAATCGCTGATCGTGGCACTCAAGGGCGCGAGCGAGGAGTTACGCGAAAAAATCTTCAAGAACATGTCGTCGCGCGCCGCTGAAATGCTGCGCGAAGACTTGGAAGCAAAAGGTCCTGTCAGGGTCAGCGAGGTCGAAGCAGAGCAGAAAGAAATTCTCAAGGTGGTGCGTCGCCTGTCTGACGAAGGGCAAATTGCATTAGGCGGCAAGGGGGACGAATCTTATGTCTGACATGCTTGCCAAAGAACGTCTCACCGCCTATCAGCGCTGGGAACTTCCCACTTTCGACATGCCGAAGGAGAATGTCGGACTGATTCCCGCCGTTACGCTTCCCACCGCTGCGGAGGTCGAACTTATCCACCGTCAGGCATACGAGGAAGGCTATGCCGAAGGCGCGCAAAAAGCGCGCGAAGAGGAACAGGCTGCGCGAATCGAAGCACAACGCCTGGAAGAAATAATAGGTGCGCTGGACAAAGAGTTACAGCAAGTGGATGAGCAGGTCGCCCAGAGTCTCCTCGATTTGTCCATGGAAATTGCCAAGCAAATGCTGCAACAAGCGCTTAAGGTCAAACCCGAACTGCTGCTCAACATCGTAAACGAGGCGATCCGTGAACTTCCGCATTTTAACCAACATGCCCATTTAATATTGAACCCGTCCGATGCAGAATTGGTGCGCAACAAAATGGGGGAACATCTCGACCATACCGGCTGGAAAATTTTTGAGGATGCGCATCTTGAACGCGGCGGATGCCGGGTTGAAACAGCTCATAGCCAGATTGACGGCAGCCTTGAGACACGCTGGAAGCGCGTAGTCTCATCTATTGGACAGGACAACTCATGGCTGGAACCCTAAAAATGCCAGACCCGATGGTGGCGTCCGCAAGCGAGCATGCCCGGCATTGGCAAGACTGCCTGCAAGACAACAGAGACTCCGTCTCTCAGGGTAAGTCACTGCTGGTCAGTGGTCGATTGACCCGCGTTACCGGATTGGTGATGGAAGCGGTTGGACTGAAAATGCCGGTTGGCAGCACATGTGTTGTAGAGTTGCCCAATAGCAGGATCGAAGCCGAGGTAGTCGGTTTCTCCGGGGAAAAATTATTTCTTATGCCGGAAAATGACGTGCAAGGTCTGATGCCAGGCGCGCGCGTGGTACCCCAGGAAGCGGTAGGAATGCCTGCACTTGGCGGCAAAAACCGCACGCGGAAGCGGCGGGCTGCAGATCGGACACGCCACTTGCCGGTGGGCAATATGTTGCTGGGACGGGTGCTGGATGGCGCCGGACGCCCGCTGGATCAGCTCGGACCGTTACCTGAAGAAGAAAACGCACCGTTGCAAAGCCGTCCGATCAATCCACTGGATCGCGCACCGATCAAAGCCACCTTGGACGTTGGGGTACGTGCCATCAATAACTTGCTTACCGTGGGACGTGGCCAGCGCATGGGGCTGTTCTCAGGGAGTGGTGTGGGCAAAAGCGTGTTGCTCGGCATGATGGCACGTTATACCAGCGCCGATGTCGTTGTGGTTGGACTGATTGGGGAACGCGGCCGTGAAGTCAGGGAATTTATCACCGACATTCTGGGCCCGGTAGGAATGGCGCGCTCCGTGGTAGTCGCCGCACCCGCCGATACCAGTCCGCTAATGCGCATGCAAGGCGCTGCCTATGCCACTACCATAGCCGAATATTTCCGCGACCAAGGCAAAGATGTGTTGCTGATCATGGATTCGCTAACCCGTTATGCCATGGCGCAGCGCGAAATTGCTTTGGCAATTGGGGAACCGCCTGCAACCAAGGGTTATCCTCCCTCGGTGTTCGCCAAACTGCCGCAACTGGTGGAACGCGCCGGCAACGGCACAGAGGGCGGCGGTTCCATCACTGCGTTCTATACCGTCCTGACAGAAGGCGACGACTTGCAAGATCCCATTGCCGACAGCGCACGTGCCATTCTGGACGGTCATATTGTGTTGTCGCGACGTCTCGCCGAACAAGGGCATTATCCGGCCATCGATATTGAAACCTCGATCAGCCGCGCAATGAACCACCTGGTTTCCGAACAGCATTTCAGCTCGGTCAACAACTTTAAACACATGTATGCCCATTACCAGCGGAATCACGATTTGATCAGTGTAGGTGCATATGTCAGCGGCAGCGACCCGCTACTGGATCAGGGTATCGCGATGTACCCGCGTATGGAAAACTTCCTCAAACAGGGAATGTTCGAACGCGAAGACTACGCCAGTGGGGTTGCAGCATTTACCCATTTATTCGACAAATTGAATTAATAGCCAGATATTGATAACCGGACCATGCCCAAGAAGTTTTCCTTGCAACCACTGGTGCACCTGGCACAGCAGCAGAATGATGCCGCCACCAGGAATTTTGGTCAGCTCAACCAACAACAGCAGGCTGCACAGGCCAAGCTGGATACTTTGTTGCAATACCGCAAAGATTATCAGGGACGCCTTCAGAAAGCGGAGCAAAGCGGCATGAATCAATCGGAACTGCGCAACTTCCAGAATTTCATTCTTCGTCTGGACGAGGCCATCGCACAGCAACGCAACAAAAATGAACATGCCAAGAACCTGTTGCAAGTTGGTCGCAGCGAACTGCAAGATGCGCAACGAAAAATGAAATCCTTTGATACGTTAGCGCAACGCCATATCGACAACGAAAACAAACTGGCGGCCAAATCCGAACAGCGCCAGCAAGATGAACATACCGAGAGGATCTCTGCCATCAAAGCTGTAGTTTCACAAACCGAGAATTAACATTAGGAACCTGATCATGCAAAACTTGCCTATCACTGCTGTTCTGCCCGCAACATCAACTCAAGCACCCAGTCCAACCGACAACAACAGTGCCACGGAATCAACCGAGCCGTTCGGCAGCGTACTGGCCCGTCAGCGCTCCAATTCAAACTCACCCCAAGACAGCAAGAAAACGGACAGCAACCAGCCCGGAGCTTCTGCTGCCAGTGATACTTCCTCCACTGCCTCCGGAAATGAACCCACCGCCAACCAGCAGGCACAGGCTACGGATCCGTCCGGCACACTGGCAGGAAACATGCTCGCAGCGCTGTTCCCATCCTCCGCCACAGCGAACAACTCTGCAACCAAAGAAAAAAACAATTCTCAGGCCCCTTCCCCGGATGGCTTAAATGTTTTGCCAAGCGGCATGCTGGCAATGATGCTGCCCAACACTGCAATCAATCAAAAGAGTCTTCAGGAACCCATAGCGATCGGTGACAAGAATGTCCGTCCACAGCCAATTGCAATCACCGCGTTTGATGAAAAATTGCAATTCGCCGGGAATACAGCAATTTCGGGAGGATTACCGGGGGCATCGGCCATTGGCGTAAATACAAGCAAAGACAGCGCTTTCGCTGCCGTGCTGCAAACATTGGGAAAAGACGGCACGCAATCGGCCCAGCTTGACACCACCAACACACAAAACTCTGCGCAGTCGGTTGTATCTGCCGCAATTGACAGTCAATTGCAAAGTGGTATGGCACCCATCGCCGCCAGTCAAAACGGGGTAGGACAAATTGTACAAAATGTTATAAATACTCCCGTGGCGAACCAATCATGGGGCAATGAATTCAACCAGAAAATTACCTGGATGGCTTCACAACATGTTCAGACCGCTGAACTGCACCTGAATCCCCCGAATCTGGGGCCGCTGGATGTAGTGCTAAAAGTCAGCGGTGATCAAGCCACCGCGCTGTTCACTTCTCCCCATGCCGCTGTGCGTGACGCGGTGCAAAATGCGTTGCCCCAATTACGCGATATGTTGGCAGGTAACGGGATTACCCTGGGCAATGCCATGGTTAGCGACCAATCCCCAAGAGATCAGCAAGCCTGGCAGTCCAACCAGCAAAATGGAAATGGAAACACCACCATTAAAATAGATACTAACGTTGCTGCTGAAACCATATTAACCGGCACCACCGCTTCCATTGCGCGACGCCATCAGGGTATGGTGGATACATTCGCGTGATTGGAAAATATTAAGGAATAAACCAAGCTGAGGGCAATTCTTCGCCTTATTCCGGTTATCATATCGATTGGATTTATTTAATAATCCAATTCAAGATGACCTCAACAAAGTTAAAGTTAAGGAACAGTAATGGCCAAATCCGCAAAACCGGCTCCAGCTGAAACTGAAGCTCCCCCAAAACCTAAAAGCAAAAAAATACTACTTGCTATTATAGCTGTGCTGCTTTTGGGTGCCGCCGGTGGCGCAGGCTGGTATTTCATGAAGGGTGGCAAGCACGCCGACGAGCCAAAAGTAGCTGTGGTGGAGCCGCCAACATTTTTGGTGCTGGATCCTTTCACAGTCAATTTGCAACACGAGGAAAGTGACCAGTATTTAAATATCGGCATCACGCTAAAAGTTGCCAGCATGGAATTGGCTGACAAAATCCGGCAAAGGCTCCCGGAAGTTCGTAGCCGCCTGCTTTTCCTGCTGTCAAGTAAACGCGCTTCGGAGTTAATGCCAGTCGAAGGCAAGAAAAAACTTGCCCAGGAAATTATTGTGGAAACCAATACCATACTCGGGTTGCGCAGCCCTCCCCAACAAACCATTGTGCATGAACGCAATGCCGCATCTAACACAGATGCCTCGTCCGGAGTGGAAACAGTAACAGTTGCCTCTTCCCCGGTGGAGGCTGCCCCGGTAGTGCACGGTGGCGAAGCTGATGCCGGTGTTCTGGACGTTTTGTTCACCAATTTCATTATCCAGTAATAGCGCCATGAGCAAAGATTTCCTCTCCCAGGACGAAGTCGACTCGCTACTCAAAGGAGTTACCGGCGAGGTCGACGAGCCGGATCAGGTTGCAGAACCTGAAGGCGGCATTCAACCGTACAATCTTGGCACGCAAGAACGTATCGTGCGTGGGCGCATGCCCACGATGGAGATCATCAATGCCCGTTTCGCCCGTTTGTTCAGAATTGCTTTCTTCAACCTGATTCGGCGTACCGCAGATATTTCAGTGGGTCAAATCCGCGTGCAGCAATACAGCGAATTTATCCGTAACCTGCCTGTGCCGGCCAACTTCAATGTGGTGCAACCCAAACCGCTGCGCGGTCACGCGTTGTTTATTTTTGACCCCAACCTGATTTTTCTGGTGGTTGACAATATGTTTGGCGGTGACGGGCGCTTTCATACACGCGTCGAAGGCCGCGAATTCACCCAGACCGAGCAGCGCATCATTCAGAAATTGCTGGCTGCGGTGTTTGAGTCCTATGGCAAGGCATGGGAATCAGTGTATCCACTTGAGTTCGAATTTGTGCGCTCGGAAATGAACTCCCAGTTTGCCAGCGTAACCACTCCCAATGAAGTTGTACTGGTTACAACTTTTGACATTGAATTCGGCGGTATCGGAGGTGCATTCCATGTGTTGATGCCCTACGCCATGATAGAACCCATACGCGAGCTGCTCTACAGTACTGTGCAAGGCGAACACATGGTGACTGACCAACGCTGGCAACGCACATTGTCCAAACAGGTCCAGTCGGCGGATGTTGAGTTGACTGCGATACTAGGACAGGCACGCATTACCCTGGATCAGGTGCTCAAAATGCATGGCGGCGATATCATTCAGCTGGACACTGAAGAAAATATCGTGGTGCAGGTCGATGGTGTGCCGGTAATGGAATGCAAGTATGGGGTATCCAATGGTCAATACGCCCTGAAGGTAGAGAAAATGTTGGCTGCAACAGTGAACGAATCAACCGATGGAGGCAAACATGCCTGATGAGAGTACAGAGATAAGTGCAGATGACTGGGGTGCCGCGATGGCGGAGCAAACTGCGGCATCAACAGCCACCGACGACTGGGGTGCGGCCATGGCGGAACAGACGGCAGCCACGCCACCTGCTTCATCCATCGCCCAACCACATGTATTCGAACAACTTGGCGCCGGGGCCGGGCAACGGGGTGCGGGGCACAATGATCTTGATATGATCATGGATATCCCCGTGCAACTAACGGTCGAACTTGGCCGAACTAAGATGCCGATCAAAAACCTGTTGCAACTGGCCCAAGGATCGGTGGTAGAACTTTCCGGGCTGGCCGGTGAACCTCTGGATGTATTAATCAACGGGTTCCTGATTGCGCAGGGCGAAGTGGTTGTGGTAAATGAAAAACTTGGCATCCGCGTCACCGATATCATCACACCGTCGGAACGCCTGCGCCGCCTAAGCCGCTAAAAATGAATCCCACCCCCAATAATTTCTTGAAACGTATCCGTTTTTGTTTCATCGCCGTTCTGTTTGTACCGCTGCTCTCGAAGGCGCAAACAGTACGTCCCACCTATACTCCACCACCGGATGCAGTATCCTCCGGCAGCATACTGCAAGTGATTTTTAGTTTACTGCTGGTATTGGCCGCGGTGGCACTGGTTGCATGGGTATTGAAACGCATCAATCTGCCGCAACATGGCGCTGGCAGCGTGCTCAGGGTGATTAGCGGTGTCGCAGTCGGTCAGCGCGAACGTATCGTTCTGGTTGAGGTCAAGGACACATGGCTGGTGGTGGGCGTTGCCCCGGGGCAGGTACGCACACTGCACAGCATGCCAAAAACCGAACTCCCAATTACGCCAACAGAATCTCCATCCGGCATGGATGGAAAATTTCAGGGATGGCTGAAGCAGGTGATGGAGAAGCGCAATGCGGGTTAGCAAACTGATATTGGCGCTCCTGCTGTGCGGCCTGATCCCGGCGGCAACCGCGGCAGATACCGGATTACTTGCAATTACCAGCACTGGTGCTTCCGGTGGTGGCCAGACCTATTCGCTCAGTCTGCAAACTTTGCTGCTGCTCACCTCGCTGAGCTTCTTGCCCGCCGTGCTGTTGATGATGACCGGCTTTACCCGGATCATTATTGTGCTGTCGTTGTTGCGCTCAGCCGTTGGCACACCATCTTCTCCGCCCAATCAGGTATTAATCGGGCTAGCGCTGTTCCTGACTTTTTTTGTAATGTCGCCCGTGCTGGACAAAATATACCAGGAGGCCTACCTGCCATACAGCGAGGATAAGATCACGCTACAACAGGCGTATGATAAAGGCAGTGTCCCGCTCAAGGCATTCATGCTGCGTCAGACTCGCGAAACCGATCTTGCCCTGTTTGTAAAAATTGCCAACAGTGAACCGCTGCAAAGTGCGGATCAGGTGCCGCTGAAAATACTGGTACCGGCTTACGTAACCAGTGAGCTGAAAACTGCTTTCCAGATCGGTTTCGTGGTATTTATCCCGTTTCTTATTATCGACATGGTGGTGGCCAGCGTACTGATGTCGATGGGTATGATGATGGTTTCTCCATCGGTGATTTCCTTGCCATTCAAGATTATGTTGTTCGTATTGGCAGATGGCTGGAACCTTCTCATTGGCTCGCTGGTGCAAAGTTTTTATACTTAACCATGACTCCCGAAAGCGTGATGACACTTGGCCGCCAGGCGCTGGAACTGACCCTGATGGTGTCGGCTCCCCCGTTGTTGGCAGCGTTGATCATCGGGCTTGTGGTCAGCATTTTCCAGGCCGCCACGCAGATTAATGAAATGACCTTGTCATTTATTCCAAAGCTGATAGGCATGTTCCTGGTGCTGATTATCACCGGTCCCTGGATGGTCACCATGATGGTGGATTACATACAACGTTTGTTCAACAGCATTCCCTGGCTGGTCGGTTAACCGGCATGGCAAATACCCTGCCATGATCGTTTCCCTGCACATGATCTTCAAACCCGAACACACTTATGATAAGCGTTACTAGCGCCCAGCTATCCGCCTGGCTTGCCTTATTCATTTTTCCGTTCACACGCATTCTTGCCCTGATTGCCAGTTCCCCGGTGCTGGGCAACAAGCAAGTGCCGGCGAGGGTGAAGATCGGCTTGGCACTCATATTGACTGCAATTATCGCGCCAACCCTGGATACTCAACCCACTGTTGAGGTTGCCTCTGCCATCGGTTTTGTCGTGTTGCTGCAACAAATTCTGGCAGGTTTGGCAATCGGCTTTACTATGCTCCTGATATTCTCGGCCGTGGAAATGTGCGGCGAGCTTGCGGGGATGCAGATGGGGCTGGGCTTCGCCAGTTTCTATGATCCGGTGAATGCGTCCTACACACCGGTAGCAGGGCAATTTCTCAGCGTCATTGCCACGCTCGCTTTTCTCGGCATGGACGGGCACCTGTATATGCTGGAAGCGCTTGCCGACAGCTTTCACACCTTTCCAATCAGTACCTCAGTCCCCCATGCTGAAGCATTGCATACCCTGGCCGCATGGGGTGGCAGCATATTTGCAAACGCCCTCCAACTGTCAATGCCCGTGATCGGTGCCCTGCTGATTACCAACCTGGCACTCGCTATCCTGACACGTAGCGCGCCGCAACTTAATATCTTTCAGATCGGTTTCCCGATTACCCTAGCCATCGGCTTTGCGGCCTTATTACTGTCAATACCCTACTTCGCCCCTCTGCTGGATCAAATTACTCATACCGGCGCGGGCGTAGCGTTGCATGTCATGCAACAACTCGGCAAACCATAGACCCGGGTGAAATCCAGCTACCGGTTTATGCAACAAACCTGGGAGAACGGGAAAGTCACCCCCGTGCGCTTATGAACTACTGGAAACCGACAACAAATGGCTAAGGCAGATAGTTAAACATCGACAGGTTTTCCACTTGCACGAAAGATTTCTGTGCGGCGGTCAATATGGTTTGCTCCTGTGTCAAATTGGAGACTGCCGCGTTGTAATCCAAATCCTGCAAATTAGACAGAGTCTGTTTATACTGGAGACCCAGATTGTTTGCGTTTGTAGTCAATGCAGTCAATTGGTTCAGACGCGCACCTTGTGAGGCTTCCGCTGTCAGCACGCTATTCAAGGAATTATTCAGGCCCGCCATCGCATTGTTAATACCGGCAGTCAAAAGTGCGACACTGGCGGGATTGCTCGGGTTGGTGGGGGTGCTTAACGTTTTGATCAGATTTGAAACCGTAGTAAATACGCTTTCATTGGTACTTGGCTGAATAGTGAATTGGTCACCGCTGGCAGGTGCGCCCTGAATAGCGAACTGAATACCGTTAAAAGAGATGGTCTGCCCGTTGGTATAAGGCTGTGCACTGGGTAAAGACAGTGGTGGTAAGGGCTGGGCGACAGTAGGCAAGGTCGCACCAGTCGCGTCTTTCCCGGTTACCGTATATGTTGTCACACCCCCTGCCGCAACAGAAAAACTTATCGTATAGGTATTTCCAAGTTGGGCTGTCGTAGGGGGAGGCACGGCAAGGGAGCCGCTGTTAATGACTCCGCTACCGGTATTTCCTGTCCCACCATTGGAAGTTGGATCAGGCTGGGCGACAAACGTGCCATTACCATTCTTGATCCGCATAAAGATATTTGCGCCCGAATCACTGGTAGCCATTTGCTCGTTGGCGCTTACCTGTGTCATGCGCTGTCCGTCATCGCCATTGTATTGAACCCCTGTTGAGGTTTGCACGAAAGGCTGTGTCGCTCCCTTAAAACCGGAGAACAGGTAATTCCCGACAGCATCCTTGGTGTTTGCCTGCGAAACCAATTGATCCAGGTTGGCTTGCAGGGTGCTGGCAAGCGCTTTCCTGTCAGTGTCAGTCATCGTGGATAAATTGCCCGCCTGAACTGCGGTAGTCTGCATATTCTGAATCAGCGTAGTAATACTCTGCAAGGTACCTTCGGATAGAGTCACTGCATCCTGCGCCGTACCAATATTGGTAAGGTATTGGGTGTTGGTCGCATCGGTCTGTGATACTTGAAGCGCACGGGCAGCTCCGGCCGGATCATCAGCCGGCGTCAGGATGCGCCGTCCGGTGGAAATTTGTTGCTGGGTTTGAACCAGATTGTTCTGCAACGTGTCCAACTGGCTGACATTTTGGCTAAAAAGAGTGCTTGTACTTATACGCATGGCACACCTACTTTCCTATAGTGAGCAACGTGTCAAACAAGGTACTGGCGATCTGCATCGCTTTGCCGGCAGCCTGATACGCCTGCTGATAACGCAACAAATTAGCTGCTTCTTCGTCAAGATTTACCCCGGAGACTGATTGTTGCGCCGCAATGGATTGGTTCAACAAGGTGGTTTGCGCCGTACTGGTCACTTGCAGTTCACGGGTCTGGTTGCCCACCTGAGCAACCAGTTGGCTGTATACACCTTCGTAATTAGCTGTTCCGCCAAGCATGGTGTTACTTGCTTGCAGACCTGCCAATAACAGGGCATTGCGATTATCTGTCGTTGCATTGGAATTCTGCGCAATAGTAAATGTATCGCCATTGACGGGCGACCCGGCAATCGTAAAGCTGGCCCCCCCAAAGCTTATTGTGGCCCCGTCGGTATAGGTCACTGCCGCACCGGCTGCATATGTAGTCGGGACGCCATTATTGGTAACTGTCACAGGCATCGTTGCCGGAAAACCGGTCAGCGTGTTCGCGGTGGAGTTATAGGTCAGCGTAACGGCAGGCGTAACCGTTGCAGCAGTATAGGTCGCATCAACAGCCCCTGCACTGATCGTTGCCGTTCCACTATTGGTCAACGCTGCGTTGGTCATCACGGGAGTCGCGGCAGCAATCTTGGCCGGGTCGGTGATGGCAACCGAGATGTTGGCCGCACCGTTAATAGTTGGGCGGATAATAAAGCTGTCACCTGCGTTAGGCGTGCCGGACGTCAGGGAGATGTTGACGCCGTCCACCGCTATTGGCAGCGTAGCCGAGGTCGTAACCGTATTGTCAGAGAGCCGCTTCAGTGTGTAATTTGTCCCATCATAAGACAACGAATAATCACTTCCGGTAAGTTTGGAATAATCAGTAATAGCTGCTGAAACTACAGCAGTGCCGGTATTGGCAGCATTGTTGTTGACCAATGGTACGGGATCAGTAAAAAAACTATTGGTCTTGTTGGCCATTGCCCCATTCAGATCCTGTCCAAGGGCGTGTTGCTGATTGAATGTTCCGGCCACCCCCGTCGCCACCAGCCCCAACATATTTATTGTTGGATCAAGAGTCTGGCTACGGAAAGCCAGTAATCCACCCAGATTGCCGCCCTGAATACTGCTCTGCTGCAACGGAATGACGGATCCGCTGGCGGTACCCGCAGCCACTTCAAGCTGGGACGGATCGCTTTTCGACTGGACGGTCTGCAATCCGTATGCCGTACCGCCCACCACCAGCAATTGCCCGGAACCAACAGACACGTTATAGCTGCCATCGCCTTGCTTCACGACGGTCGCATTGATTTCCTGATTCAGTTGTGTAATAAGCTGGTCGCGTTGATCCAACAAATCATTCGGAGGTTTGCCGCCGGAAGCGGCTTGTGCCAATACAATATTTTTGTTAAGCGATGCAATCTGTTGTGCATAACTGTTGATAGAACTTACGCTGGTGGTAATTTGTCCGTTGATACTGGCACCGATGCTGGTCAACTGCTGGTTCAACGATTGGAAACTGGATGAAAGCGACTGAGCGGTGCTAAGCATGGTCTGCCGGGCCGGCATGGATTCAGGTGAACTTGCCACCGTATTTACTGCATTAAAGAAACTCTGTAAAGCAGGGCTTACACCCGCTGTGGTATCTGCCACCATATTGTTGATTTGTTGAATCTGGCTGTAGTAGGTATTAAGTTGGGAAGACTGCCCTTGCTGCTGTGTCACCTGGTTGGAAAGGAATTGGTCATATGCCCGTTGAACCGAAGTTACATCCACACCTGTGCCGAGATAACCCGATCCGGTAAGTTGTGCCGGAAGAGCGGCAGACACAATCTGCTGGCGTGTATAACCCTGGGTGTTGGCATTGGCAATATTGTGCTCGGTCGTCGCCAGCCCGATTTGGGCCGCGTTCAACGCGCTCACATTAATACCAAACATGTCGCTCATAGCACTTTCCTTAACACTCAATCCGCTTCGTTCATTATTATCGGCAGCCCTGAAGATTTCTTTAGGGCTGCACCATTAAAATTCACGATTCGGCATTTCCAAGATGGAATGCCGGACCATGAATTTTTGAGTACCCCGAATTTTATCCGCGCACTATCCGCCCAGTGTATTGATTTTGTTAATTACCTTAACCAGCTTGTCGGCATAATTCGGATCGGTTGCATAGCCCGCCCGCTGCAAGGCTTGTGCCGCAGCAAGCACGCCTTGCCCTTGCTGCACTAAAGGCGCATAGCGGGAATTATTGCCGAGCATATTTGCATAATCGCTGAAAGCCTCTGCATAGGACCCGTAAGCGCGGAACTTCTCCACTTGCTTTTGCGGCTGGCCGTTGTGGTACTCAGTAGTCGTGACTTCCGCCACCTTGCCATTCCAATTACCGGTTGCCTTGATACCAAACAGGTTATAACTATTTGTGCCATCAGGCAACAGAATTTCGCGCCGGCCCCAGCCACTTTCCAGTGCCGCCTGTCCCATTATCAATGGCGCCGACACGCCGCTTTCCTGGCTAGCCTGGAGAGCATAAGGAGTCATGCGCTGCACAAAGCCTTGCTGAAAACTCTCGCTATACGCCGAAGGTACAGCATTGCCGGACTTGTTCTGTGGCGCTGCTATGGTAGTAGCAGTCGCAGGCACACTCCCCGGCAATTTAACGGGCAACTTCCCCGACAATGTCGCAGCAGTACCCGGGCTAACCGACTTGCTCAATTGCTTTACCATAATGTCAGCCAGTCCAATTCCACGGCTTGCCATGTTTTGCGACAACTGCTGGTCCAGCATCCCGGTAAACATCTTGGTCTGCTCACTATCGAATATGCCGTCCTGCGGTGTAGCATCCCGCATGCTTTTCAGCATCATATTGAGGAACACTGATTCAAATTGTTGCGCAACCGTTTTCAGCGACTGGTCAGGCGACTGTCTGGCCTGCGCACGCAGTTTAACCAGACTTTGGGTACTTGCCGCCAAGCTGCCTGAAATATCAGCTTGGGAATTCACTTAGATAATCTCCAACTCTGCCCGTAAAGCACCGGCAGATTTCATCGCCTGCAGGATAGCCAAAAGATCCTGCGGAGTTGCACCGATGGAATTCAGCGCTTTCACCACATCACTTAGCGCCACTCCTTTCTTTAACAGGATTACACCGCCCTTATCCGTTTTCACGTCTATCGTGGTTTTGGCAGTCTGCACGGTCTCGCCGCCCGACAGCGCATTGGGTTGGCTGACCGAGGTATCGGTATTGATTATGACTGTCAGGTTGCCATGCGAGATCGCACAATTATCCAGTGCCACTACCTGATTCATTATTACCGAACCGGTACGGGCGTTGAGAATGACACGCGCCATGCCTTGTGCCGGGTCAATTTGCAAATTTTCTACTTGCGACAAAAAGGCCACGCGTGCATTGCCCTCCGGCGCACGCACTTTTATCATTCGCCCATCCAGTGCAATAGCGATTTCCTTATCCGGCGAAAGCTCCCGGTTGATCGTCTCGACAATACGGGTGGCGGTGGTGAAATCCGTGGTATTCAGTTCCAGATTAATGTATTCGCCCTGCCCCAGCAGAGTTTGAACGGCACGCTCCACCGTGGCGCCCGCTGGAATCCGTCCAACGCTCAGGTGGTTAACTTGTACTTTCGCGCCTCCCGATGCCGCACCCACGCCACCAACCAGCAAGTTGCCCTGCGCCATCGCGTAGACTTGTCCATCAGCTCCTTTCAGGGGGGTCATAACCAACGTTCCTCCGCTCAGGCTCCCCGCGTTACCTATCGACGAAACGGTAACATCTATAGCTTGTCCTGGGCGAGCGAATGGCGGCAACGTGGCCGTCACGGTAACTGCGGCCACGTTTTTCAACTGCAAGCTGGTTCCCGGAGGCAGAGTAACACCCATATTAGCCAACATGCTGATCGTGCTTTGAACGGTGAAAGGCGTTTGCGTGGTCTGGTCGCCACTGCCATCCAGCCCGACAACCAAGCCATAACCAAGCAACTGGTTATCACGCACCCCCTGGATGCTGGCCAAGTCCTTGATGCGCTCGGCGGACGCTTCACTGTTCCAGAAGACAGAGCACAGAAGACAGAGGGCAAACAAACCCAAAGCCGCCCCAGCCCGGAATGCAGCAAACATTTTAATTGGTAAAATAAATCGTTTCATATCCACTCCTCTGTCCCCTATTTTCTGCCCTCTGTCTTCTGATATCAGAATGGCATCATCGAGAGGAATGCGCGTCCCAGCTTGCTCATGATCTGGGAGGTATCTATATTATTATCGGAATCTTTATATTCGATATGTACATCGGCAACCTGGGTGGATTGAACGGTGTTTCCATTGGTGCTGCTGGTTATGGTGACTGGATCAACCACCCCGGAAAGGCGGATGTAACCGTTGCTCTGATTAATCGCCATCAGCTTTTCACCGCCGACCAATAAATTACCATTGGGCAGGACCTCGACCACCGTCACCGTGATTGTCCCGGTAAAAGTATTGGCCCCTGCATTCGCACTCTTGCTGTTGGTGCTGCCCGCAGACGAATCGGAGATACCCAGTGGGCTCAGCAACGTCTTGGGGGTTGCGCCACTGGTGATGGTCGGAGTGCTTGCATTGAAAGTACCGGTATTGCTTGCGCTATTGCTGTCGCTCTGGCTGGCGTTAATTGTTTCAACAATATTTATGGTCAGGATGTCCCCAACGTTGCGCGGATGCCTGTCCTCAAACACCGGATGTTCGTTCTTTCCCGCCTGAAAGATTGCCCCGTTATGGGGTAGCAATGCATCCCGGTCGGCAGGACGCGCAGTCATCGGAGTCTTGATGGTGGTTGACGGGGCCGCGCAGCCTGCAAGCACCGATAGCGCCAGGATTGCAATCCGGATAGATAAGTTTTTCACGCCACACCTCACTTCACTTACATCTGTTCAAGTTTCTGCAACATTTGATCCGATGCCGTAATCGATTTGGAATTGATTTCATAAGCACGTTGCGATTGAATCATGTTCACCAGCTCTTCGACCACATTCACATTGGAAGATTCCACATAGCCCTGGTTCAAGGTTCCTGCAGCATTGGTTCCCGGCGTGGTAACGGTCGGCGTGCCTGATGAGGCGGTTTCCTGATACAAGTTCTGTCCCTGACTTTGTAACCCGGTCGGATTAATAAACATGGCCAATTGGATGGTACCAATCGTCACCGGCGTGGATGAGCCGGACTGTGTCATCGTGACCGTGCCATCGGTTCCTATGGTTACGCTCGTTGCATTGGCGGGAACGGTAATTGCCGGTTGCAGCGGATATCCGCTGGAGGTAACCAGTGTTCCCTGATTGTTTTGCTGAAAGGAGCCATCGCGCGTGTATGACGTGGTGCCATCCGGCATCAATACCTGGAAAAACCCGCCGCCTTGTATTGCCACGTCAAAATTATTGCTGGTCTGTGTCAAATTTCCCTGGGTCTGGAGACGTTCTGTCGCAACCAGGCGCACCCCGGTACCGATCTGCAAGCCTGAAGGAATCTGTGTTTGCTGGGAAGACTGGGCGCCTGGCTGGCGCAGGGTCTGGTATATCAAATCCTCGAACACCGCACGCGAACCCTTGAAGCCGGTAGTGCTGACGTTTGCCAAATTATTGGCAATCACGTCCATCTGGGTCTGCTGGGCATCCATCCCGGTTTTGGCAATCCATAAAGAACGTATCATGATTATTATCCTTTTAAAATTGTAGCGGTATGACTAATACATTCTCATATCAAGAGTTTATGTTGAGTAAAGTTTCCGCAGTCTTTGCATTGTTGTCAGCGCTGGTCAGCATTTTCATCTGCAAATCGTACATTCGCGCCAACGAAATCATATCGACCAAAGCCCCCACCGTATTCACATTACTGTTTTCCAGATTTCCCGGTGCCAGCGTGACATTGGCATCCGCTGCCGCTGCGGCACCATCTTTGGTGCGAAACAATCCATCTTCGCCCCTTACCAGTTGCGCTGCCGGGGGATTTGCCAGCTTGATGCGTCCGACAACCGTCGCCGGAACAGGTTTGACTCCGGTTGGAACAGTGGAAACAGTACCGTCCTTGGCCATAGTGATCTGGGTGTTGGGCGGAATGGTAATGGGCCCGTCTTCGCCTGCCACGTTAATGCCGCCAAGGGTTTGCAGGATGCCATTCGGACCAACCTGTAAACTGCCGTTGCGGGTATAAGCTTCACTGCCGTCCGCCATTAGCAAGGCAATCCAGCCTTCCCCCTGCACCGCCACATCAAGATCGCTTCCGGTTGCCTGCAAAGATCCTTGTGAAAAATCGGTTCCCGAGGTGGAATCCACCACGAAGGTTCGCGTGGGCAACCCCTCTCCCACTAGCGGCACTGCCCTGAAAGTGTTGATCGCGGCGCGATAGCCAGGCGTACTCGCATTGGCCAGATTCTGGGACACGGCTGCCTGCTGTTGCAGCAAATGTGAAGCGCCGGTCATCGCGGTATAAATCAGCCTGTCCATAGCCCTTTCCTTTACTCCTCAACCCTCTGTCCCAAGCCTCTGTTACCTCAAGTTGATCAGCGTTTGTTCTACCGTGTCCTGCGTCTTGATGGTTTGTGCATTGGCCTGGTAATTGCGCTGCGCCGAAATCATATTGACCAGTTGGGCAGTGATATCCACATTCGAATCTTCCGTGGCTGAAGTTTGCAATACGCCATTGTTGCCCGTGCCCGGGGCGTTGACCACCGGAGCTCCGGAAGCTGCTGTTTGGGCCCATTCATTGCTGCCCAATGGTTGCAAACCCTGCATATCCGGAAAAGTTGCCAATGCCACCTGCCCGAGCGACTTGGTTACGCCGTTGGAATAACGCCCTTGGATAATTCCATCCGGACTGATGCTGAAACCACTCAACTGACCGGCGGTAAATCCATCCTGAGTTAATGTATTAACCCCAAACGCAGCGCCAAATTGTGTGGAAGCGGTAAAATCGAAAGGAATAGTTTCGGTAACAGCTCCGGTAGGCGTAAAGGAAACATTCGTGGAACTATTAAGCGGCCCGGCAGTGACTCCGGCAGGAAGAGTCGCCGGGGCATTGGGGTTGGGGATAAACGAATTGTATCTTCCGTTGGTGCCAAAAGTCAGTATCCCATTTGCCACCCATTGACCGGCAGCCGAAACCGGCAACGGGAATAAATACGATCCGGTATTCGGGTCGGTCACTGTCGTATAAACATTCCAGCTATTGGCTACATTAAGTATCAGCGGCTGGGCTGCAGCAGTTGCAGGGGTTGGGTTGGCCGAAGTCGTAAATGATGAATATGTCGGGGGAACAGTGGCAGGCACTACCGGGGTAAGGGTAGCAATAGTCGTTCCTGTCGGGAATCCCCCAAGTTGTATGTTCTGCCCGACGCTCAGTCCGGAAAATGATGTGGCGGGTGCTGTAGGCGTTACGGTAGTGGTAGTAATTCCGCCTGCTGTTGCTGTTGCAATGTTTGCGGTCGGTTGATAGCTTGATTTCACGAAATACATCGTGGTAGTTTGAGCCACACCCTTGCTGTCATAGGTCGTCGTTGATGTTGAATTGTTGAATGTTGTCGGATCTGCCGGGTTAAACACCGTGGTGGGAGGCAATAAAGTCGAATTCAGATTCAGACCGGCGATAATTCCCTTCACGCCAGTTCCTGTGCTTGCGCCGGTTGCGGCCGCACTGGCTACCGCCGTGGGAACGCTTAAATTACTCGGACTGCCAATCGGCTTCCCGCTTATTATGTCAATTTGATAACCTTGTAAATTGTCTCCGGCGCTATTGACTATATTGCCATTTTTATCCAGCTGAAACTGCCCATTCCGGCTGTAGCTGGTTCCTTGCGCGTTGCTCAGTATAAAAAAGCCCGGTCCATTTACTGCCATGTCCAGCGAGTTATTGGTTGTAGAGATATTTCCCTGTGTAAATTGTTGCGCAACCGTCTGAAGTTTGACGCCAATACCGATTTGCGCCGAACCCGCACCGGACAATGCCGCCGCAAAAACATCTCCAAACTGCGCTTGCGACCCTTTAAATCCGACGGTATCCACGTTGGCAACGTTATTGCCTATCACCTCCAATTCCTTGGAAGCAGCATTCAACCCACTCAATCCCTGCGAAAAACTCATGGCATTCTCCCTGAATTACATAACTTGCTGAACTGCGGACAAGGCAAATCCGCCCAACTGGCCCACATTCACAGTGGCTCCCGACTTCCCTGGGGTTACGGCATTCACTGTTCCGTAGGCCAAAGTGGCGGGAGTTGACGTAACGCCGGAAAGGACTGCCTGAGCCGTAAATGTATAAGAACCGTCAGGGGCAGTCGTACCCGATGCGGTTGAACCGTTCCACGCAAATGGCACAACCCCGGCCGCCGTCTGTGCGCCCAACTGCAAGGTGTTCACAATATTGCCTGCCGAATCCTTGATGGTCACTTTGAGGCTATCAGCAGGCTGTGTTAATGTCACCCCTCCAACTGCCTGGCTACTCGCCAGATTCAAGGCAGAACCGGGAACCAGAACACCGTGCCCAATCAAACTGGCGGCCGAAACAGATTGTCCCAAAGCCATGCTGTCACTCAACGCCTGTAGCGTTGTATTAAGTTGGTTAATACCCGTTACCGTGCTGAGTGCGGCCATTTGTGAAGTAATTTGGGCATTATCCATCGGGTTTGTCGGATCCTGATTTTGCAGTTGCGCCGTCAGCATGGTTAGAAACTGGCTTTGCGAACTAGCCGAGCTAGTGGGGGCTGGAGCTTTTTTCCCCAAAGAGCTGTCTGCCGCATTAATCGCGGCAATTATTGAGGCAGAACTTTGTATTGGAGTGGTCATGATTTATCCCTTTCTTTATTGACCTATAGTCAAGGTTTTGAGCAACAAGCTTTTCGAGGTATTCATTACGTCAACATTATTTTCATAAGATCTCGAAGCCGAGATCATGTTTACCATTTCTTCGACTACATTAACATTAGGCATTGTTACATAACCTTTTTGATCCGCCATGGGATTCTGGGGATCGTAAACCAGTTTCATCGGAGAGGCGTCTTCCACTACCGACGCCACTTTTACACCTGCTCCTCCCTGATCATTCACCGGCACGGTGCTGAATACCACTTGTTTAGCTCGATAAGGTTTCCCGTCCGGCCCGGTCGCACTATCCGCGTTGGCCAGATTACTTGCCACCACGTTGAGCCGTTGCGATTGGGCGGTCATGGCAGAGCCGGCAATGTTAAAAATATTAAATAATGACATGCTGATTATCCCTGTAAAGCCGCCAACACATCTTTGACCTGTGCAGAAACAAACGTTACGCTGGCTTCATAACGCAAGGCATTGTCGGCAAATTGGCCCCGCTCGACATCCATATCCACTGTATTGCCGTCCGCACTCGGCTGCAAGACGTTACGGTACATGACCGGCGCTCCCATTACACTTTCTCCGGTTGTTCCTCCCAAATGCGCGGTGGAAGTGGTAACCAGCGGCAACTTTGCCGTACTTCCCGAAATTGCGCCTTGCAAAGCGGCGGCAAAATCAATATCCTTAGCCTTATAGTTTGGTGTGTCGGCATTGGCAATGTTGGAAGCAAGCAATCCTTGACGCGCCTCGCGCAGACTCAGTGCGGTCTGGTTAAATTGTAAGGCACTGTCAATTTTGCTGGCCATGACTTAATTCCCAATCTTGTTTACCACTACCCATATGGATCACATACTAAACACCAATGCACATTGACTATTGCCCGATTAAGAGTGGAAACCCGCCTTATTTCTCCCGTTAACGGACTTGTTAAGTTGTCCCCTGTCTGTGTCCCTTTCTCCTGCTCTTCCCCGGCGAGGAAAGCGCAACAGTATGACTACGCGATGGTTACGTTCATTTGCCTCCCAAAACGCCATTGCAAGCCAACAACGCAGCCATGAATAACTTCCGCTTCCTGCTAGCCACCATTTTGTTGCTGATCGCCCTGCCTGCCCGTGCGGATGCGCAATCCTTTGCAAAACAAAGCCATGCCGATATCCTCGATGCCGTCAGTACCTTCGTACATGCACAAACACGCACCTTGCCGGGACAGGTTACTATCAAGGTTGATGAAATAGACCGGCGCGTAGTGCGATCAGCATGTCCGGCACTGGAGGCATTTCTGCCGTCCGGCTCACAACTGCTGGGTAACAGCATGGTGGGAGTGCGCTGTCCCGGGAAAAAAGGCTGGACCCTGTTCGTACCTGTTCAAGTCACGGTCAGCGTGGATATGCTGATTACCACCAAACCCTTCCCGCAGGGTCACGTGTTGCGTGCCGAAGACCTTTCCAGCCAGAACGGAGAACTGGCACAAACAGATATCCTTACTGACCCCTTGCAAGCCATTGGTAAAATACTCAAAAACGGCGTCGGGGCAGGGCAGGTGTTAAAGCAGGACATGCTACGCGCACCCTATGCAGTAACACAGGGACAGACAGTACAACTGCAGGTTGCAGGCGCCGGCTTTAGTATCAGCTCGGAAGGTCATGCACTGGGCAATGCGGCGGCAGGACAGGCTGTACAGGTTAGGACGGCATCCGGGCAAGTAATAAGCGGAACGGCACGACCGGACGGCATTGTTGAAATTCACCCCTGAACCTTATCCGGTTTATCACATATTGTACGGAGTGGTCTGCTGGTGTATAAAGCCAGCTTGTGTAATAAAGTTAAATACCGCCCTAAAGTTTGGGATTAGACTGCCGATAGAAGGTTTAATCGAACCAGTGAAAAGGTGACGCCCGTGAAAATTGACAATTCCAGTAATACTTTGCCACTTTCTCCCAGTGGGGACGGGAAAATGCGTGTGCCTATCGCAAAATCCGGCGATACCGCTCCATCGACTGCTCCCAGCAGCACTAACGTAAATCTTGGCACAGCCTCCGCGCAGTTACTCAGTCTGGGAGGCAGTGTGACGAATACACCAACGGTGAACGCATCGAAAGTTGCAGAAATCAAACAAGCCATCAGTGAAGGACGCTTTCAGGTCAATGCCGGCGCAGTGGCGGATAGTCTTATCAAGTCAGTCACTGACCTGATTTCATCCTCACAAAAGGCCTGATTCTAAATTTTCTGTACGATGACAAAAAATATTTTGGCTGCGGATTTTGTTTCCCGCCTGATTGCCGAGCGGGATGCCTTGAAGGTATTTGTCACGCTGCTGGAAACAGAACAGCAAGCCCTGATAGAAGGCAATACCGAGCAATTGCTTGCCTTGTCGAGTAGCAAGATTCAAGCAGTCCAGGAGTTAAACAAACTGGCGAACGCCCGCAAAGATGACCTGCTAACCCACGGTGCTGAAATTAAAGACAGGGGTATCACCTCATGGTTACAGGCTGAGGCTAAAGGCAGCCTGCCGGTATGGCAAGACATTCAAAAGCTTGTAGCGCAAATGCAAAACGTTAACCGCACCAATGGAACTCTGATCCAAACCAAGCTACGGCATAATCAGCAAGCTCTGGCAGTATTGCTCAATGCTGCAAAAAGCACTTATGGTTTGTATGGTGCAGATGGCCTGCCGCACCACCCATCGTCCGGTCGTATCCTGGGTAGCGTTTAACCCCGTTATCAATAACGGCCCTCAATATTGTTGGGGGAAAGCTTTCGACACATCTGCAGAAACGACGTTCCAGTCAATGATTCCGATATATCCGTCCTGTGCGGCAACTACCAAAGATTTATTATGGACATGCACTACCGCGCCGGCAGAATGACTGTGCATCTCAGTCCAGCCAACTGCGCGTCTGATACATATCAACACACCATTTATATAAGCCAGACATTCGAGCAAACCCAACGCACGAACCTGGCGCATGATGGTGTCAACTGAGCTGGAAAAATTAATTGTCAGTTCTTCTTGCGTAAGCTTTGGCCAGTAATCCCCAGCCCCCTGGGGTACGGCCCGGCTCCACAACTGCGGAAACTCTTTAGCCACCCGTTCAGCCAGACGGCCGGAGGCCATTTGGGTTTTCAGGCTCAGGCTTTCATGGCACTCGTTGTCGTGAAGTTGAAATGTTTCGGCTGCCAGAATATCGCCTGTATCAAAATCGGGATCCAGCCGATGGCAGGTTACCGCCCAGGATTTCCTGTTTTCCAATATGGCTCTGGGAATTGGATAAGGCCCGCGCGCATAAGGCAAGGGCGAGGGATGAAAATTCACTGCGTGTTTCAGATAAGGTTTCCAATCGCCAATCCGCCACTTGTAACCAGCCACAATCAAGGCTTCGCAACCGCTCTCACCTAAACCCCGCAGGTCATCTTCGGTCATGCGCGACAGTTGCACATTGATGTTCTTGCTTTGGGCAAGCTCAATGGCCTTGTGGTTGCTGTCAAGAGTACCATGCGTCGAAAAAACAAATAGTTTCAACGGTTCCCAGCCTGCTTTCAGGAATCCGTTGAATACGCCCAGTGAACTGTCGCTTGCGGTGATGGCAAAACGCATAGGTACCCTTTGGGACCGGTTTATAAATCAACCCGGAACAAACCAGCGATGAAGCGCTGTGCAATGTTCACGTTAATTATTGGGCAGGCAGTAGCACTGACCGTTCCATTGCGGGCGTCATCAGCGTGACCGTCATCCGGCGATTGCGGGCACGCCCTTCCAGCGTATCATTGGGCGCGACCGGGTGGTTATCAGCCGAGCCCACAACTGTCAGACGTCCCGCCGCCACTCCATGTTCGATGAACAGGCGCGCCACGCTACTGGCGCGGGCGGAGGACAGTTCCCAGTTGGATGGAAAGCGCGGGGTCTTGATGGGAACGTCATCGGTGTGCCCTTCGACTTCTATGGCCTGATCACCCGGTCCCAGTATGTTGGCCACATCAGACAATGTCTTTAACGAAGAGTTTTGCAACTCGGCATCCCCTTGGTTGAAAAGCGCACTGGCATTTATTTCCAGCACCACTCCGCGGCTGGTTTGGGAAATGCTTACCTGTCCGCTTGTCACCAAGGGTGCCATTACCTGGTTCAGGTTTCTGGCTATGCGTTGCATGTTTTCCTGTTGTTTGCGCATTCGCTCGGCTAGCTTCGCATTTCTCCGTTCAACCAGCGACTTAAGCAAAGTATCATTCTCGCTGAGCGGTACCATGTCCTCGAGTTTCGCTTGCCCATGACTGCTAAACGCTTCTGTCAATGATGCGCCGAACACCCTGTATTTGCCCTCGTTCACTGAAGAAATGGCATACATCACCACAAAGAACGCAAACAGCAGCGTAATAAAATCGGCATAGGAAACCAGCCAGCGATCCAGATTATCTGAAGGAAGGGGATGGTGACGTTGGCGAAGCGGCCGTGGCATATCAGAAAATATATCCCTGTAACTTGCTTTCGATATAGCGGGGGTTTTCGCCGCTGGCAATAGCGATCAGCCCATCCACCATAATTTCGCGCATCACCATCTGCTGGCTGACCAACGACCTCAATTTGCCGGCTATGGGAAGATATACAAGATTTGCAAGGCCCACTCCGTAAATCGTGGAAATGAACGCAACTGCGATGCCTTCACCAAGCCTGGAGGGATCGCTCAGATTTTGCATGATGTGAACCAGCCCCAGCACCGCGCCCAGAATACCTATG